>Ga0105094_10000006_pt1 | contig 69424 bp, 66 predicted proteins | sample PPLLak1March2015_2_FD_87023 | JGI IMG/M metagenome (GOLD analysis project Ga0105094, IMG submission 87023) | Freshwater sediment microbial communities from Prairie Pothole Lake near Jamestown, North Dakota, USA - PPLs Lake P8 Core (3) Depth... | ecosystem: Environmental > Aquatic > Freshwater >...
AAGATATTGGTTTGGTATGCGCCACAGCCGCCTGGGTCACCATTTTCCAGAACGCAAAACAGCCGCAGTTGTTGCGGCTGTTTTGCTCTGTGCCCCCACAGAGATTCGAACTCTGGTTTTAGCCTTGAAAGGGCTGCGTCCTGGTCCCCTAGACGATGGGGGCAAGCGACGGGATTTTACCATCCCACTGTCAGCGGGTCAAGCAATTGCCCGTTCTATTTTCAACCCAAATCAGGGTTTGGGGATAATCGTCACTTTACGGCGCGGATCCTCACCAATACTTTCCGTATTGACATACGGGTTATCGCGCAGCTCGATATGCACCAGGCGGCGCTCACTGGCGGGCATTGGCTCCAGCACCTGCCGCCTCCCACTCTTGATCGCCTGGTCGGCCATACGCCGGGCTAACTGGCGAATCTGTTGTTCGCGCCGGGCGCGGTAGCCTTGCACATCCACCATCAGGGGGATGGCGTGGCCCAATTCCTTACTCACAATCAGGTTGGTGATGTATTGAAGTGCTTCTAGGGTTTCGGCGCGCGGACCGATTAAGATGGACAGATCGTGGCCATTAACATCGACGATTAACGGAACCCGCCCACGTTCGTCATCCGGCGCTCCAAAGCGTGCGGTCACATTCGCACGTACTTTCATCGCCAGCAAGAGCTCGCTTACCGTGTCACGGGCAACTTCTAGGGCAAGTTTTTCATCCTCGGTGGGAGCAGTTTTAGGTAGCTGCTCAACTTGCTCATACGCTTCAGATTGATCCAAATTGGCCTCAACGTCATCCGCATCCCTTTTAGAAGCCGCAGGGGCTTGTAAGCGCTCCCGTTCGCCTGTGGCAGCCAGTGGTGATTTCTGCCCCGCTGCTTTGATCGTCAGGCGGACGCGCGCGTGCCGTGATCCCAGACCAAACAACCCTTTACTGCCAGGGTCTAAGATCTCGATCTCAACAGCATCTTCAGACAAACCTAGATCTGCCAGGCCTTTTTCGATCGCCTCTTCAATGCTTGGTGCAATGACTTCAAGGCTGGCTCGTGATTCGCTCATAATTGCCTCTCTATAATGAATTTCTCACCACAGCATAAGACCTGCTCGTTCAGCTAGCTATTTTTCGCTTTGGGGGCAGGAGTATTTTTCTTACCTGGCAGCAAGTTGCGCCAGTTTAATTTACCCATCAGTGCATATTGGAGAATAGTAATCAAGTTACCCGCAACAAAATATAAAGATAGACCCGATGCAAAGGTCAATGCCAGGTACCCCATCAGGAAAGGCATATACAGGTTCATCGCCTGGGCTACCTGTGCGCCCTGTTCACCCGGTTGGGATGGCGGTGGGGTCATCAACTTCGATTGCATATAGGTGGTTACCAAAACCACAATCGCCAATATTGGAATGCCAAATGAAAGAAATGGCAGGTTCAGGCGTTCTGGTTGGCTTAGATCCATCCACAAGAATTGATTATTGATGGGAATAAGTGAAGACGCATTTGTGATGCCCCAGATGTGCTTGTGCAGATCCTGAAGCTGAAGCGGGGTCACTGCCAGGGCGCGGATAACGGCCTGGTATAAACCAAAAATAATCGGCAATTGGATCACCGTGGGCAAACAGGAGCCCAACGGGTTAATCCCCATCTCCTGGTAGAGCTTCATTTGTTCCTGCTGCAGCTTTTGCTTATCGTCCTTATATTTCTTCTGCAGGTCTTGCCATTTTTTTGATTTCTGAAAATCCTGCATCATTTGGGCGCTTTTCATCTGCTGGAGTGTTAACGGATATGTCAGCATGCGCACCAAAATCGTGAAGATAATAATCGCCACGCCAAAATTACCTATCAAACTGTAAATCCACAGCAAGGTATTCACCATGGGGTTAATGATCAGCAAATCCCACATATTTTTAAGCCTTTATGATGTTCAAAATTTCGCTCATGCAGCTAACTATCTACTTGGCCGGCGTGAAGGTCCACTTGATCGCGCCATTGGGGGCCACAGCATACAACAGAGCATCAGCATTCAATGGCGCTACCAGGATCAACTCGGCCCCATACAGAGGTGAACCGTATAGATTACCACCTACAGGCTGGTTCCAGCGGGGATTCCCGGTTTCTGCATCGACGGCATAAAGTGTACCATTCTTTGAAGTATAGTAGACTGTACCATCCAGAATCAGCGGCGGATCGGTGATGCTCGTATCGTTATCTCCATTACCCTCGATTTTCCAGCGCTCATTACCGGTTGTTGAGTCGAGCGCATAGAAAAAACCATCCAGGTCGCCAAAATAAACTGTATCCCCATTCAATGCCGGACCACCCCAAACCCAGTCGGAAACGGCTGCACGCCATTTCACCTGGCCAGAGCTGGTCTCGATAGCCAGCATCTCTGAAGCAAAAGTGCCTACGTATAAAATACCATCTTCACCGAGTGCAGGTTTCCCTACGATGGCCCCACCCAGGTCATCCGTTTTCCAAACTTCGTCACCGGTATCCTTGTCAATCGCATAGATCCGGCGATCCATCGAAGGCTGGTAGATATTTTTTCCATCCGTCAATGGAGTCGACCATAATGATTGTTCCGTAGTGAAAGACCAGCGTAGATTACCCGTTAAATCAAGGGCATAGAGGACCCCATCTGAGGCAGGTGCGTAGACACCACTCTCCACAGCCAATGGACTGGCAATATAGCGATTAGTCGCCTGGAGAAAAGGCCAGCTCCCCTGGTTTTCGATACCAGTATCGGCGTTGATGCTGTGCAGGCTTTTATTGTAGTTCCCCAGGATCAACTGTCCATCTGGCGCCAAGGCAGGCGCCGCGTAAAAACCGGGTGGATTTTGTGGTTCGGCTGGGTAGCGCCATTTTTCTGTTCCATTGGTCAGGCTCACTGCGAAAACCTGTTGACCATTGGCGACATACACCAGCTCGTGTTCGAGATCCACAGCCAGCCCCGGCCAACTAGACGTCAGACCCGCTCCACCCGAACAGGCGGATAACGTCGCCGCGATGAGGATTAAGAGAAAGGCAAGATATATTTTCTTTTGTTTCATCAGTAGTAAGTCCATTCAGTTTTTGCGTTGGGTATTTCTCTAACCTTAGCGCACCGGATCAATCCCCCCGGGATTGAATGGGTTGCACCGCAAGATGCGCCAGACGGCTAACCAGCCGCCTTTTAAGGCGCCATATTTATAGATAGCCTGGTAACCATAATGAGAACAACTGGGATAAAAGCGGCAGGTATTGGATGGCAAAGCGCGAGAGAATGTAGCCTGGTAAAGTCGAATCAGGGCCAACAGCAGAAAACGAGGTATATTCCACAGCGTCAGGGGCAAAGCTCTCAGCCGAGGCTCCACCACCAAATCATCATGCACATGCATGGCTGGCTGCAAGTTGTCATCTTCGCTCGATATATTACTGGTCATCCAATTCTCGCATCACGCGCGCCCGTCGCAGAAGCTGTAGCAAAGCGCTAAGAACCTGGCCTAAATCTGCATTCATCAAAGGCTGGCGTGCAATCAGGATCAGATCCCACCCGTCTTGCACCTCGCTCAGGATTGACTGGCTAGCTGCTCGTAGAAGACGCTTTGCCCGATTGCGTTGTACAGCGCCACCTACCGACTTGCCTGCCACGACACCCCAGTGAGTTATGCTCTCTTGATTTTCAAGGCATACCAACACAATGAGCGGGTGGGCATAGGACTTGCCAAGCCGCCGCACCCGCTGAAAATCGGTTGATTTGGTCAGGCGGAACCTGCGTTTCACTCGGCAATCTCAGGTCTCTCCACAATCAAAGCCGCGCCTGTTCCGGTGTTGTACTCACAAAAATCTGCAACTAGGCGTTCCAGTTCACTTTCTTAACATGGTTATTCATGCTGACGGTTAGATGATAGCGGCCTTTAGCCCGGCGAGCTTTCAGCACTTTGCGTCCGTCTGCTGTCGCCATACGCGATCGAAAACCGTGCACGCGCACACGGCGGCGGATTTTTGGTTGATAGGTTCGCTTGGTCATTTTACTTCCTACTCTCTCGTTAAGTTTCCACTCAACCGTTTGGTTGAGCCGGGATTCGCTCTTAGATGTCCAGTAAGGCATGCCCTGAACGAAACCCGATTATACCGTATGCTGAGATTTTTAGATAGTTTTACAGATATGAATTTGATTAATCCAGCCAGATCAGCCGGGAATTTCTGCAAAATAAGTCCATCATGGTCGGCCTCCACTGGCAGGTGGATATTCTTGGTAAAATTACTGCCGCGGATGCACAATAATTTGAAATTGGGAGTTGAATCTACGAGATGAAACAAACCATGATCTGCATGGGTTTAATATTTCTCGCTTCATCCTTCTTGATGAGTGCCTGCTCTTCTACGAGTGACCAGGCTTCGGCTGCTAGGGGCATTCAAGCTTATCATGAAGCTTTAGTAGCCAAGGATTTGGACCGGTTGATTAACAACTCCTGCGCGGACTGGGAAGCACAGGCGCATTTGGAGTTGGAATCATTTGGTGCCGTCCAGGCGGAATTAAAGGATTTCCAATGCACTGAAGCTGGACAGGATGGCGATGCAACCCTGGTCTCATGTAGCGGCAGCCTCTCCGCGACATACGGCAACGAAATCCTCGAGATTAACCTCGCCGATCGCCAGTATCTGGCGGTGTACGAGGCGGATGAATGGCGTATGTGCGGTTACCGTTAATCCAGGAGCAAACATTATGTTGCGTTGGATCTTCTCACGCGAAAATCTGTACGCATTGATCTTATGTGTGATTCTGATTGTCATCCTGGTGCTCACCTCCGACCAGGCGCCTGCATGGATCTACCAGGGCTTTTAATTCACAACCATGACTTTGTCGCAAATTCTGGCTTTCGCCGGAATCGGGCTTGGCTCGGCTCTGCTTCTACCCACATCCTGGCGACGTTGGGCACTGTTTCTGGGCAGCCTGGGTGCCATTTACTGGCTGCAACCCAGCACCCCAATCCGCAATCTTGATTTTTGGTTTCCCACAAGCGCACTTATCCTCACAGTCCTGAGCTGGGCAGCCACCCACGATCCTGCACGACCCACAAAACAATCCGCGGTTGCAGCACTGCTCGGGCTGGCTGCCGTCACCTGTATCGGTCTGACCCGCTATGTGGAACCACTATGCTGTCTGACTCCCACGCGTCCTCCACCCTTCTGGCAGGTGGGGGTTTTCCTTCTATCTACTGCCCTGCTTACCTGGCTTATTCGCTACCGTTACCCACGCCGCCCTTGGCTCCTGGATGGTTTATCCCTATTATTGATTATATTTTTTATCCTGCTCAAGTCTCCCTACCTGGGTCAGGCTGTCAGTGCGGGCCTGCGCGCCCAGGTAGGGCAACCCGTGGATTTAGCCAGCGCCCTGGACTTGCGCTGGCTGGGGTATTCCTACCTGGCCTTCCGTTTGCTGCACACCCTGCGCGATGCTCGCACAGGACGACTCCCGGCGATGGAGCTGGACGAATACCTGACTTATGCCCTGTTTTGGTCAACTTACACCGCCGGCCCGATTGATCGTCTTACGCGCTTTAGTGCTGATTTACGGAAATCTCTGGAGCAGCGGATATCACTCAATATCGATCCCGACAATCTTTTTTGGACAGGTGTCTGGCGCATTGTATGGGGTATCTTCAAGAAATTTGCCCTGGCAGATACAATGGCACTCATCGCGCTCAACGAAACCAATGCAGCACAAATAACTTCCCCCATCTGGTTGTGGGTCGTCCTTTTTGCCTATAGCCTGCGTATTTACTTTGATTTTTCAGGCTATACAGATATCGCCATCGGTTTGGGCCAACTGGTGGGGTTGAATTTGCCTGAGAATTTTGACCGCCCTTACTTAAAAACAAACTTAACTTCATTCTGGAATAGCTGGCATATCACCCTCGCCCAATGGTTTCGGGCATATTTTTTCAATCCAGTCACGCGCTCCTTACGCAGCAACGGACGCGATCTACCGACCTGGTTGGTTATCTGGATCACCCAGCTCAGCACAATGGCTTTGATCGGCTTGTGGCACGGTATCACCTGGAATTTTCTATTCTGGGGACTCTGGCATGGAGCAGGTTTATTTATTCATAACCGGTGGTTGGACTGGCAGCGTGGACGTACCCATTCAACTCAACCCTCTGCGGTGCGCCAAAAACTCACGCAGCTTGCGGGCTGGTTTGTTACCTTCCAGTATGTGACCTTAGGCTGGGTCTGGTTTGCCCTACCCACACCTATATTGGCGCAACAGGTTTTCAGCCGCTTATTCGGGATATAAAGGCTGCAATTCAATGGCGCAGATCACTCATCCCCATTCATCAGCTCATTTCTGGATACGTGTGCTGATTAAAGCATGCGCCTTGTTATTGGGCTTTAATTTAATATTTGCGGCATCCAATCCATTGCCCTATATAGGCAAACTCACCATCTATAACACATTGGTTCCCGGGCGCCAGCGTTTGCCCTATGGAGAAAATCCTGCGTCATCGTATAACCTCAGTCTCAACAATATCCCAGCCATGTTTGCTTCGCACGAATTGTCGGGTACCCCAAAATCAGCCAACGAATACCGGGTGATTTTTATTGGGGATTCATCCACCTGGGGTTATCTGCTCTCGCCAAGCGAGACACTCCCATCGGTTATCAACCAGCAGCAATTACTACTCTCCGATGGACGCCAGGTACATGCATACAACTTGGGATATCCAGTTATGTCCCTCGCCAAAGATCTATTGATCCTGAACATTGCGTTAGAGTACAAGCCTGATTTGATCGTCTGGCCCATAACGCTGGAGTCCTTACCCAACGCCAAACAACTTTATCCGCCACTCTTGCAAAACAACCCGGCCCCGGTCCGGCAATTAATTACCACTCAGCACCTGAATCTGGATCCAAATGATTCCAACTTTGTAGAGCTAAATTTTTACCAAAAAACCCTGATCGGACAACGCAAAGAGCTGGCAGACTGGTTGCGACTGCAAATCTTCGGCATCATGTGGGCTGCTACCGGTATTGACCAGGAAATCCCAGATCGCTATGTGCTGCGCCAGGAAGATTTATCTTCCGACCTAAATTTCTATGATCTCCAACCACCCGTGCTGCCACAGAATGCCCTGGCACTCGATGTGTTGCAGGCTGGGATGAGCCTGGCAGGTGATATCCCAGTATTGCTCATTAACGAACCTATGTTTATCAGCCAGGGCGCCAATAGCGATCTGCGTTACAATTTTTTCTACCCGCGTTGGGCTTACGATGCTTATCGAAATATCCTGAGCAGTATAGCCTCCGAATGGGATTGGCATTATCTTGACCTTTGGGACAGTGTAGCTGCACAGGAATTCACCAATAGTGCAGTCCACATGAGCCCCAAGGGGACACGCCAGCTTGCCGAGCAGATTGGTAGTGAAATCCTCAGGCTAAACCAGCCCTGAACTTTCGCCTGGTTGAATTTTCTATGTATAATCGGGCTGCAATGAAATGGTCTTCCCCTACGCTTCTGACGCTGCTCCTTTTCATCCTGGCAGGCTGCACCACGCTTGCCATGGATACATCTTTGGAAGAGTCTGCTTTACCGGCAACAGCTTCGCAAATCCCGACGAGTTCTCCCGCCTTGACGGCACAACCTACACTCAGCTTGCCTGTGCTGGAGATCACCTCCACCACTTCGACCACTTTCACCCAAACAACCCAGCCCAGCGTCGTTTTGCCCCCTACTGCCACACCACTCCCACTCCTGGCAACCGATGAATGGCAGACTCTGCCCGTGATTCCTGAAGTATCTTCCAAAGTCCAGGAAATTTATGCCCGTGGGCAAGAATTAGGCAATAACCCCATTGCTTTCTCGAAAATCGGCGACTGCGGAAGCACCCCCGCCTGGTTTTTAGGTGATTTCGACCGCGGGCCACGATTTTATAGCCTGGGTCAGCATACAGAGCTTGAAGAGGTTATTCAGGCATTTCAAGGCTCATTTGAGCGCACCAGTCTGGCTGCTAAATCAGGGTTTAATGCCTCATCAGTCTTTACATTGATCTGGGCGGACCGCAGCCTGTGCCAGGCGAACGAGACGCCTCTGGCCTGTGAATACCGCATTCACCGCCCCAGCGTGGCTTTCATTACTCTCGGCAGCAATGACGTGTACCATATGGATACCTTCGAGAAACAGATGCGGGCAATCATTGAATTTTCTATCGAAAAAGGCGTTGTCCCTGTCTTGAGTACCAAAGCCGACAATCTTGAAGGCGATGGAAGCCTTAATCTCACCATCGCTCAACTGGCGCGTGAGTATGGTGTACCCTTATGGAATTACTGGCTGGCTGTTCAACCTCTTCCCGATCAGGGATTGCAGGACGACCAGGTGCATCTAACCTGGGGACCCAACCAGTTTGATGATCCACGGGCAATGAAATCTGCCTGGGCAATGCGTAATCTGACGGCATTGCAAACACTGGATATCGTCTGGCGCTCGATGATCAATTTGCCTTAGGCAGTATCAATCCCAACACTCGATAACTCTGAAAGAGAATGATGACTGATCTAATCCTTACTCAACTTAATGACTATATCGCCAGGCAAATCTTGAAACAACCGCGCGCCATAATTGGCAGCGATACGCCTTTAATCTCCAGCGGCCTGGTGGATTCCTTTCACCTGGTCGACCTTTCCATTTTCATCGAAGACCAGTTCGGCGTTCGCATTGACGATACCGAATTAAACGCAGAGACTTTCGATTCGCTGAACCAACTGGCAGCCTTAATCCGCTCCCGACAGGCAGAATGACCGCAACCAAGCACGCCACCATCGCTGAAAATCTGGTTGAGAGCTTCAGAGCAGTCCCAGAGCAGACTGCCCTGGTTTTGCTGCATTCGAACCAGGCTGAGCAAATCATCCGTTACCATGACCTGGAAACAGGTTCGTGCGCTTATGCGCAGCTCCTCGCTCAAGCTGGTATTTCCCCTGGTGAAGTTGTCATTATCATCCTGCCTCACGGCCCAGAACTGGTTTTTAGCTTTTTTGGTACGATCCTGCACGGAGCAATCCCCTCGATCATGCCTTACCTGACCGAGAAACTCTCTCCCGAACATTACCGGTCTTCCCTGGCTGCCTTATTTGAGATCACTGCCCCGGCGGCGGTATTTACCTATCCTGAATTCGCAACTGAAGTCTACCAGGCAACCGCCGGCGCTCCTTGCATCCGCGCGCTGCTAGTCTCAAGCCAGGTGGCGGTGACAGCAACCGCTGCTACAGCGAGCTACCCTGGAGTGAGTCGAGCAGCGACCGATATTGCCCTGCTTCAGCATTCGTCGGGAACTACCGGGCTGCAAAAAGGTGTGGCGCTTTCCCATCAGGCGGTATTCAACCAATTAGAACATTACGCATCCGCAATCCACCTCAGCCAGCAGGATATCATTGTGAGTTGGCTGCCTCTCTATCATGACATGGGTCTGATAACTGGATTTCTGCTGCCAATCTTGCTGCGCTGCCCGCTCATTCTACTCTCCCCATTTGACTGGGTGCGTGCGCCAGTGCGCTTATTGCAAACCGTCTCTACCTACCATGGCACGCTGACCTGGATGCCCAATTTTGCTTACAACTTTTGCGCCCAAAAAATCCGGGCACGAGACCTGGAAGGTCTGGACTTAAGTAGCTGGCGAGCTGTTATCAACTGCTCTGAGCCGATGCACATGAAGAGCCATGCGATGTTCCTGGAACGTTTCCAGGCCTATGGGCTGAAGCCAGACGCCCTGGCAGCGTGCTATGCAATGGCAGAAAATGTATTCGCAGTGACCCAGGGCGGCATCGGCCAACCGGTATGCATAGATACCATCGACGCGATCGCCTATACCACTCGCCAGGTGGCAGAACCAGTTTCGCCCTCCCACCCCCAGACTTTGCCTTTGCTTTCTGCCGGATCCCCCATTACTGGCACACGCATACGCATTCTGGATGCCCAGGGTGGCGACATGCCCGAACGCCACATTGGCGAGCTGGCTATCCAGAGTGATTGCATGCTCACCGGCTACTACCGCCGCCCAGATTTGACTGCAAAAGCCTTCCTGGATGGCTGGTATCTAACCGGGGACCTCGGCTACCTGGCGGATGGCGAAGTTTATGTAACAGGGCGGAAGAAAGATTTGATCATAGTCGGAGGCAAGAACATATATCCCCAAGATATTGAGCGCCTGGTTTTTGAAGTCCCTGGAGTACACCCCGGTCGAGCAGTTGCTTTCGGTGTCTATGACGAACAAGCCGGCACCGAAGAAGTTGTGGTCGTCGCCGAGATGGACCATTCAAGGCAGACAGAATTGGGCGAGTCAACGACAGAATGGGGGCAAGATACAACCCACCTGGCCCTGGATATTCGCCAGAAAGTCAATCGCGGCACGGATATCGTCCTTCGGTCAGCCTATATAGTCAAAAAGGACTGGTTGTTAAAAACGAGCAGCGGCAAGATCGCCCGCTCAGCCAATCGCGCCAAATACCTCACCGAAATTGGTGAGTAAGATTCTCCTCAATCAAGATACGTTTTGATCAGATCAGGGTAAAGGCAAGGGACGCCAGACCGGGTCGAAATCCAGGCGTAGATCCGTGGTTAACCGCACTCGTCCTGCACCGTTCGTCGTAATGATATAAACATCATGGTTCTGGCCTTCAGGCCACCCCTCAACTGCGATCCAAATCCCATCTGGTGAATAACTGGCTTCGCGCATCGGCGTGTTATTACTGGCTACCCGCTGGTTATGCAAGCCTTCTTCATCCAGGCTGGACAATACCACCATGGGTATTGCTCCCACCGCTTCACTTTGCGTGAACATGATCACCTGACCATCTGGCGACCAGCGTGGGACCATATTGACCAGGTCTGCGGTGCGAGAGAACAGGATCTGATTGCTGCCATCTGGGTCCATGAACCAGATCTGATACGGCCCTTTACGGGTGGTGACAAATGCGATTCGGTTGCCGTCTGGCGCCCAGGTTGGTTGAAAATCCCGCGAATAAGTCTCTGGATCAGACACCATATTGACCGAGTTTGTCTCAAAGTCGTAGACATAAATTTGTGGACGCCCGCCTTTACGCAACGAAGTGAATATAATTTTTGAGCCATCCGGTGACCAATCGGGGTCAAAATCCCCACCGGGTGCTGTGGTCAATGCCTGAATATCCCCATTTTCAATTTCCAAAATGAACAGGGCTGCGCCCGGGTAAGATTCCTGATTGCCTGGACAGGGAGAAATGAATACCAGCCGGTTTCCTCCAGGAGACCAATCAGGTTGACAAGCGCCCTCCGGCATGTCAGTTAGCTGGCGCAGATTGGAACCATCCACATCAATCATATAAATCTGAATTGTACCGGTTGCGTCGGAGGCAAAGGCTATCTCACCTCGGCCACCACCCATTAAGGTTGGAATTGGGGTTATTGTAGGTGTGGGTGCTGGAGTTTCTGATAACGTAGGCGTGGATTCAGGAGTGGATGTGAGTGCACCCACAATGCCTGACTCAGCCGTTGTCAGTGTGGCGGTTGCCTGGCCTACTGGTGCCACCACCGGTGGAGGTGTAAAGGTTGGGGCGCTGGTAGGTGTCTGGCTGGCTGTGGGTTGAGTTTGGAAAGGAACGCTGCCGACCGGCAGTCCAAACATCGCCAAAGCCCGTGTTGGCAAAGCAGGATCAGTTATATAAATATAAATCGCAGTAGATGCAATCGCTAAAAAAGTCAGGAGCAAGATCCAAGATAGAAGGGGTCGTTTACGCTTGCGTGGTCTCGATCGGGACCTACTTTTCTTAGAATCAGTTGCCGGGACACTAATCGCTACTGGTAAGGGAAAGCGTCCATCCCCCGGATCATTGCGGTTTGGCATCGCCAGCCCAGACGGCTCACCATTTTCATCCAGATTAAGGGTACGTTCCACATCCGGAGGCGGCGCAACCAGGTAGTCTCCGTTTGATCGCCGGGTAGAGGCGCTGGCATTGAGGAGGGCCTCTTTGAACTTTTCAGCATCTTTATAACGATCATCCGGGTAAATTTCAAGTGATTGTTCAATCGCCGCTGCCAGGCGCTTGGATATCCGTGGATTGAGCTTTCGGACAGGTGTCAGCTCAGTTTGATCCATTGCACGCGCCAGTGCATCCTCTGGAATCGCCCCCGTGATCGCCGCGTACAAAGTGGCGCCTAATGAGTAAATATCTGAACGTTGATCCGTCCGTGCTGAACCATACTGCTCAGGTGGTGAATATCCCGGGGTCATCGCCCGCGCCCCGCTCGTCGTCGCCTGAGAACCTAACATGATCTTTGCCAGGCCAAAATCCACCAGATAAATCTGGCCTTGAGGGGTTATTTTGACATTGCCCGGTTTAATATCGCGATGCACGACAGGAGGATTACACGTCCCAAGATAGTTAAGTGCATCGCAAATAGCTGCACCGATCGTGATCGCATCTTCCTCGGAGATCAGTCCGATCCTGTCCATCCTCTGGCGCAGGTCTTCCCCCTCAATATAATCCATTACCAGATATTGGCCCTGGCCTTCCACCACAAAGTGATCTGTAACGCGCGGCAGGTTTGGGTGGCGCAGGCTGGCCAGGATTGATGCCTCCCGGCGAAACTGGCGCGCATACTCGTCCGTCGTGAAGAGGTTGTCCTTCACAGCTACTTCGACGCCCAAATTCTCGTCGATAGCTCGATATACCGAGCCCATACCTCCCTGACCGAGAATCTCGACAATCCGGTAGCGGTTATTCAGACGTGAGCCGCGCTCCAGAGCCATATTCACAAATTATAACGCATCCACGACGGGTCAGAAGCCTCACGGTGTACGTGTGCATTATTCTGAGAGGCACCTGGCGTTTTTGACAGGTCTATCGCTGTCAAACAGTGCGCCTGGGGGCAGGAATGCCCCAGGCGCACGAACAAAAAACGGCGTAGTTCTTTCGTTGTGACGAGGAGAAAGTCTACATAGGCTTGGGTTCTACCCTGGCCAGGTGTAAATGTGGGCTGGTCGAGATATACAAACCATTGATTGCGTCTGCCTCGTTCAATGCAAATAAACCCTCTACAGACGAGAAAAAGTTAGCGTTCGATTCCGCTGCCTGACGTCCATCTTCGTCAAGCGAGTTCAATACGTCTTTATCCTTACGGAAGTTCAAATTCTCATCGATGCGCTTGCTCATCTCATCTAAAATGTAATTATGAGTATCGGCTTGCGCGTCGGATAGGTCTTTCAGGCCAGTGACCAGTTTCAGAAATGCCTGGATTAAATCTTGCCCACTGACATCCTCGTTCGTCAGCCGCTGCGCTTCCCAGAAATAAGAATCGCGACCACGACCAACATCATAAAACGCCGAAAGGAAGACTAGGAAACGCAAATATGCCTGGCGGTAACTGGTCTCGAAGAAATTCAACATTTCGTCTTCACTGATCTCACCGCGCTTAAAGCTGCTCATGCCGGCTGCAGCCAGCATGGCGCTGAATGTAGCCAGGTGAACACCACTCGATAGCAATGGGTCAAGGAAAGCCGCAGCATCTCCCACCATGAAGAAACCTGGCCCACAGAAGCGTTCCGAGGCATAGGAGTAATCCGTCTCCGTTTGGACATCAGAGATCATTTCTCCCGTGGAGACAAGATCCTTCAACAACGGCGATTCATCAATCGCCTCCATCAGAATTTGCTTCAAACCCAGGTCGCGTTTGGCTTTGATTGCATCACGGTGTATGACGGCTCCTACGCTCATCGTGCCATCATGAAGTGGAATGCCCCACAACCAACCCGCCTCAATCGAACCAACTGCAATATCACCTTGACGTGTACCTAGCAGACGCTTGGTATTCTTCCAATAACCCCAGACAGCAATATTCTGGAAAACCTTATGATAGCGCCGGTTTTTCAGGTAATGGTTGGCCATTACCCCATTTCGACCCGAAGCATCCACCAAATAATCAAAGCGGATTTCACCCTGCTTGCCGCGATCTCCATTATCACTGTGTTTAATCAACCAGCTCGCTGCTACAGGGCGCTCCCCTTCAAACTCCAAGCTGCGCACTTCAACACCCTCAAAAACACGCACTCCCTGGCTGCGGGCGTGATCTAACATAAACTGGTCAAACTCGGAGCGCACCACCTGGAACGCATAGGTATGGCTACCAGCCAGCTCACCAAAGTTCAGCGGCCAACTTTCACGTCCCCACTCCAAGAAAGCCCCATTCTTACGTTGGAAGCCAGCCTGTTCCATCTTATCGCGCGCGCCGATCAAATCCATGATTTGTAGAATAGACGGCAAGAGTGATTCGCCAATATGGTAACGTGGAAAACGGGCCACCTCCAGCAAGGTTACATCAAACCCGGCACGCGCCAGCAGCGTCGCCGCGGTTGCACCACCCGGGCCTCCGCCAATAACCAAAACGCCAGTAGTAGCAGGAATTGCGAACATAGAACGACTCCTTTAGGTCTAAAACGAATATAAAACGTAGGTACCAAAATCAATGATTTGAGAATCAATCACGGTGGATGGATCAATATCCCAGAATTTCCGAATGCCTGGCTCTCCCGGCGGCATTTATTCCGACAAATAATATCACATAACGTCCATTGCCGTATAGGGTGAAAATGTAATGAATTTTATATAAATGGGGAAATTAGGTTACTTCTTGGCTTTAAAAAACGCTGCATGTTGCTCAATTATCCGAACTGCTTCCCCTACGCCATCTTCTGACCGAATTTGACCGCCAACCATAGAAGCACGCGCACGTAGCGCAGGATCATTGGCTTGATCGATAGCAGCCGATAGCGCATGCACTGACAATTTGCTTAAACCAATAGGTGCTGGTCCAGCGCCTATCTGAGCCACGCGCTTACCCCAAAATAGCTGGTCCAGGCCGTGGGGTATAACGATATTGGCAATGCCAGCGCGCAATCCAGCTCCGGTAGTCCCCGCCCCACCGTGATGGATGACAGCTTTACAGCGCGAGAACAGCCAATCGTGTGGCGCTGACTCAAGCGCTAACAAGTTATTCCCTGGTTGCATGGCTTGCGCTCCGCTCCAACCGCTGAGCAGGACGGCACGCTGCCCCGTTTCATTCAGCGACTGATAGACAATCTGCTGAATCCTTTGCGCCTCCCGATTGACCATGCTTCCGAAGGTCACGCAGATCGGTGGTTCACCAGTTGCCAAAAAATCGGTCAGTTCAGGGGGAGGCTGATATGACTCAGATGCTTCCAGAAAGAAGTAACCAGGTATATGGATGTAAGGTGCATGCCAATCATCAGGCCTGGGCAGGACGGTCGGACTGTAGGCAAAAATCAGGGGTGTTTGAACTGGCTGAGCGTGTTTCCACGGCCAAACTAATTCCAGATTGAATACATCGGGAGAAGCAGATCGCAGCCGCCTGTATCCGGTATTTCCCACTCGCCAGAACAATTGCGTCCCCAGCCAGTGTGAAAAATAACTCAGTGCGCCTGGTGGAAGGTTTGCCATGGCGACCATTGGAAAGGCACGCGTTGGAGTAAAGATGGGAAAACCCTGTACGGAAACATCCGGGATTCCCCGCGCTTGAGCCAGCGAATGAGCCCCGGTTGTGAAGAGAAAAGAATGGACAACCAGATCAGCATCCTCGCATGCAGCAAATGCCACGCGCGCGACTGGTTCTGCGATGGATAGAACATAATCAGACATTTTCTTGACCATGCCCAGTACATTGCTGCGCGCATCGTTCAATTGCGCGCTCATCTCTTCAGGATTGCCAGCTAGTGGCACAAACGAGATTGAATACTCAGCAGCCAAATCGATGAAACGCTGAGGGGCTGCCAGCCGCACGCTGTGTCCCACAGATTGCAGACCCTCCGCCAGTGCTACAAAGGGTTGTACATCACCGCGTGATCCATAGGCAAGCAAAGTAATTTTCATCGTTCGAGAAGTATAAAACAAAACGATCCGGTAAATAAAAACAGCCGCAAATGCTGGCTGTTTTTACAGGTTGGACTATCATTTCTGGTGTGTTTGACCCAGATATTCATCCCTCAGGGCTTTTTTACACGTCCAAATTGCGCACGTCCCGGGCATGCGTTTGGATAAATTTCCGGCGAGGAGGCACAGCCGCGCCCATCAGCATATCAAAAGTGCGGTCCGCTTCAGCGGCATCATCAATCGAGACCTGCAGGAGCGTGCGGTGAGCAGGATCCATGGTCGTATCCCACAACTGCTCGGGGTTCATTTCACCAAGACCCTTGTAACGCTGCAATGAAGCTTTCCCCTCATCAACACCTAGCTCTTTCAATATGCGTGCAAGATCGGCGTCTGTATAGGCATAGCGCACCTGGTTACGGTGAGCAATCCGATAGAGAGGTGGCTGGGCGATATACAGATGACCCGCTTCGATCAGGGTTTGCATATAGCGGAAGAAGAAAGTCAGCAACAAGGTGCGAATATGACTACCATCGACATCGGCGTCGGTCATGATGATGATGCGCCCGTATCGCAAACCACTCAGATCAAAACCCTCTCCGATACCAGTGCCCAGGGCGGAGATCAGTGCTTTCACTTCATTATTCGCCAGGATCTTATCCAGGCGCGCCCTCTCGGTATTGAGGATCTTGCCCCGCAACGGCAGAATAGCCTGAAAATGGCGATCCCGGCCCTGCTTGGCAGAGCCACCTGCCGAGTCACCCTCAACAATATAAAGTTCCGTGCGCTCGGGTTCACGTTGTGAACAATCTGCCAGTTTACCCGGTAGTGTCAGGCTTTCCAGGGCTGATTTACGGATCACCAGGTCGCGCGCTTTGCGCGCAGCATCACGCGCCCGGGCTGAGGTAAGGCATTTTTGCACAATGCTCTTGGCGGCAGAGGGATTTTCTTCCAGAAAAGTACTAAAAGCCTCAACCACCACCTGTTGTGTGATGGTTTGGACTTCGGGGTTCATCAGCTTAACCTTCGTCTGGCTCTCAAACTGCGGTTCAGGGTGCTTTACACTGACAATCGCCGTCAGGCCTTCGCGAGTATCGTCACCACTAAAATTCGGGTCAGCATCCTTAAGCAATCCAGTGCGCCGGGCATAATCGTTGATCGTGCGCGTGACCGCCGAACGCAGACCGGTGAGGTGCGTACCGCCATCGATCGTGTTGATAGTATTGGCAAAGGAATATACCGACTCGGCATAGGCATCTGTGAACTGGATTGCTGCATCGATGACCACATCATCGACTTCTTTTTCAACGTACATCACAGGGTGCAGCACACCGCGATTACGGTTTAAGTAGCGCACAAATGATTTGATGCCGCCTTCATAGTAGAAGGTCATTTCGCGCTGCGTGCGTTCATCATAAAAGAACAAGGTCACCCCCCGCGTAACAAAAGCCATCTCGCGGAATCTCTGCACCAGAGTGTCGAAGCGATAGTCCAACTCGCCTTTGAAAATCTCGGTATCATATTTGAATGTAGTGCGTGTGCCAGTTACATTATCAGGCGCTTTGCCCACCACCTGAACCGGCGTCTGAGGATACCCGCGTTCATAGCGCTGCTTGTGGATTTTACCGTCTCGTTTTACTTCTACCTCACACCATTCAGACAGGGCATTGACCGCTGAAACACCGACACCATGCAGACCGCCTGATACCTTATAGCTCCCACCACCGAATTTACCCCCGGCATGTAAGACAGTCATTACGACTTCCAGTGCAGGTTTTTTCATCTGTGGATGTATATCTACCGGAATACCACGACCATTGTCCTGTACGGTCACGCTGGAATCTGGGTGAATGATCACTTCAATACGATCACATACCCCTGAGAGCGCTTCGTCAATCGAGTTATCAACCACCTCATAAATCAAATGGTGCAAGGCTTTGATATCTGTGCCACCCACATACATGCCTGGACGGCGGCGTACTGCCTCAAGGCCCTCCAGCACCTGGATTGCATTAGCATCATAAGCTATTGGATTTGAATTTTTCACAAATTCCTCCCGCCGATCATCTAAAGGAAAATAATAATTTTCTACTCAGCCTTCACGGTTTGTAACTTCTCGAACACTTGTCGAATCCAAAGACTGGTATCCCGATAGTACACAAAACTGGCCGCCAGCAATCCCGTCGTTACAAACCCGTGACCCGCAATACCCACCAGACCCATCCAGGAAGTTTCTGCTGGAAGCTTCCAGATTGTATCCAGTCCCTGGCTCAACAAAACGACAGCCAATAAGAATAGTGAGGTGGATGGCATGGTCAAACGCGTAAGTCGGACCCCATCCTTTAATGATGACCACATTGTGCGTTGGTTAACAAAAATACCATGCGCAGAAAACGCCAACGGCAGCAATACCCATATCATAGCTGCGCTAAATAATAGCAGAGCCAAAGGGCTGAAACCAACCCCAAACAAAGCCAACAGCGTAATCATGCAACTAAACGGCAGGCTGACTGCTGCAATAACCGCCAGCCAAACCAACGCCAAAGCGACAACCTGAATAAACTTAAATGGCCATTCTCGCAATATCTGCCCCCAGGCTACGCGCTCGCTCACCACAGCCTAAGAAACACAGGCATAGAAAAGGGAGCCAAATGCCAGGCCTAGCAGGCTTAGCCCACACACCCAGGCTAGGATTGTAAACGAACCTGACAATTGCCAGACGGGCATGGCAGCAGTGGGGGATTCCACCGGAGAAATACCTGCCATCAAGCTGGTGATTCCAACGGGGTAAGTACGCAAAACTGTCAATAAATTAAACCGACCGGATACTTCCAGCCATATCTCCCGAGTAGCAATCAGCATATCTTGCATATCAGCTGTTTGCAATTCAGGCATTGAGCCAGTATCTGCCAGAATTCCTTGTAACCAATTCCCTAATCGTAAGCGTGGTCCCCACCAGAGCAACAAATCCAGCAGGATCGGGAAAAGCACCAGACCCAACTGGTTGCTGATCGTGTTAAATCCCGAACTGAATGACCGCAGGAGGCTGGGTGGATTTGGGAGAGACTTAGGGTCATGCATATGGTCTGGAACGAGCTTCATAACTGCTAGATTCTACCATATTGGACTTCTATCAGGGTTGACTGTCACCATCACATTCAGGCCAGTTCTCTTTGTGAAATTGTATTCAAAATTCATCCTTGACCATATGCTGCCTTCTCGGTAAAATTCTTGAATTAACGCTCTCTAGGCAGTTCAGCCGGCCAGGATGGGAACCAACGCCGCTTCACATCTCCTGCACCGGCTGTGGTTTTAGATTACCCTTCGAACGAAAGGAGGGATGCCTCTATCCCAATACTGTGAATGCACATCTCCGGTACTTGATTTCGGTTCATTAGATTGCCAAAGGATTTAGGAGGATGAAGATATGTCGAAAAAATTGTTCAGTATTGTCTCGCTATTGGTTGTAGCCGCTATGTTCCTGGCGGCTTGTGGAACTCCCGCAACCCAAACCACAGTCCCAGAAGCTACCGAACCCCCTGCTCAGGCCGGCGCGCCAGAAGCCTGTGCCAGTGATGCTTTCGGTTGTGCTACTTTTGAATCTGGCCAGACCATTAAAATTGGTATGGGTTCTCCCCTGACTGGAGACAATGCCAACTTCGGTACGGATATTTCCCAGGGTGCTGCAATTGCTATTGAAGACGCTGGAGAATTGAATGGTTTCAAATTCGAGCTGGTCTCGGAGGATGATGGTGGTGCTCCCGAAGGTGGTGCAGCGGTTGCCAACAAACTGGTCTCTGACCCAACGGTTGTAGCCATTGCAGGTCACATCTTCTCAGGCGCTACCGAAGCTGCCATGCCAATCTATGAGCAGGCTGGCTTGCCCATGATGTCGCCTTCCGCGACTAACCCACCCCTGACACAAAAAGGCTCAAAGGTCTTCAATCGCGTAGCCTTTACCGATGCAGTACAGGGTAAATTCGCTGCTGAATACCTTTACAATAACCTGGGTAAGCGGACGGCTGCCATCTTGCATGACGGTGGCGCTTACGGTCTGGGGCTGGCTGAAGTCGTGCGCGATCAATTTACCGCACTCGGCGGTACCGTGACCGCGTTCGAAGGCATTACCACAGGTGAGGCAGACTACAGCGCTACCCTGGCTGCACTTGCCGCCGGTTCGCCTGAAGTCCTCTATTTCGGCGGTTATGTTCAGGACGCAGTCGTTCTGGTCAACCAGATGGCTACCCAAGGACTGACGGACACCATATTCTTTGGTTGTGACGGCACTTTCGGTACAGACTACGTGGAGCGTACAGGAGCTAATAGCGAAGGCTCGTATGGCACATCGCTAATCCCACCAGCTTCGGATGCCAAGACAGCCTTCGATGCCAAATACATGGAAAAGTACGGCATTGAAACCGGCACCTTGTCACCCTTTACCTGGACTGCCTACGATTCGGCTGCAACCCTGATTGACGCGATCAAGAAGGTGGCTGTATTAGGCGGCGATGGGAAGCTCTACATCCCGCGTGGTGCGCTGGTAGATGCCGTGCGTGGCACCGCCAATTATCAAGGCCTGACTGGCACGATTACCTGTGACGCAGTTGGTGAATGTAACTCCACCGGCCCAACCTTCTATGTTGTCACGAATGGCGAGTGGGTAGAGGCCCAATAAACTCAATGCGATTACCGAATTGAGCGGCGTTCTTTTCGGCACCGAACGGGGTGGGCGCGACCTGCCCACCCCGTCTTACCTCAACCGGATTAATAGTAAGCCGGCATACCCTCGTCAATTTTCACCCCATTTTTCCGAGGCGCCATCATGCAATCAGCAGCTCCCCCCCACGTAAAAACCCCAATCAACACCTACCGCATTGTCCAGATCATTATCGGGGTACTGTTTACTAGTTTTGTTGTTTGGCGTCTATACAATGTGCTGTTTGTCCAGGCAATTTACGGCGCAGATACCTGGGTGCGATTTGTCCTGGCGGGTTTAATTCTTGGATCCGTGTATTCCTTAATCGCCATCGGTTATACACTTGTGTATGGCATTTTGTTTATGATCAACTTCGCCCATGGCGAGATCATGATGCTGGGAGCCTTTGGGGGATATTTTGTTTTTGAAGCATTCGCAGCCATCCCATCCAGTGATCCCAATATAAATATACTGAATGCATATCCCTGGTTAGCTGTAATTGTCTCATTCATTGTCGGAATGACGGTTGCATCTCTCAGCGGGTACTTTTTGGAACGTATTGCTTACCGTCCTCTACGAGGTGCGCCGCGGCTGGTACCGTTGATTAGCGCAATCGGCGCATCCACTTTCCTGCAAATCGCTGCTCAATTACTTTTTGGGTCACAGCGGAGAAATTATGCCAATCCAGCTTTACTGGAAAGAGGCTCGGGCTGGACGGTCACGATCGCAGATAAACCCGTTATTATTACTTATACTGGCATCTTCACTTTAGTCTTATCCATTACATTGTTAATCGCTCTATATACCATTGTCCAGCGTACCAAGTTAGGTCGTTCAATGCGTGCCGTGGCAGAAAACAAGCAGGTTGCCTCGTTGATGGGTATTGACGTGGATGGGGTTATCAGCCGTACTTTTATTATTAGTGGTGCACTGGCAGGCGCAGCAGGGGTTATGTGGGGTATCCATAATGGTCTGGTGTATTACTTCATAGGCTTTATTCCGGGTATTAAAGCTTTTACTGCGGCTGTGCTAGGGGGTATCGGCAACTTACCAGGCGCGATGCTGGGAGGTTTGTTTCTGGGCCTCATTGAATCCGTTGGTCCGCCTGCTCTAGGGATTGACTTCCAGCTCAAAGATGTGATTGCATTTTCCATCCTGGTGCTAGTATTAATCTTCCGCCCATCCGGCATTCTCGGCCAGGTTCTATCAGAGGAGAAGGTGTGATGAACATGCACATCCGTAATGGAATGCGTACTGGCATGATCTTCGCTGTTGTCACGATCTTCTTAATCTTGATTGGCTTTGAAATTACAGCCACTCGTTTAATTGGGGGAAGAATTGGTAATAATGCCGACTCGCAGGCTGTGACGCCTGCAAACCTATTGATTTTCTTCGGATTTCTGAGCTTGCTCGCCGGGGTTTCGGCTGCTCGCCGGATGGAACCTGATACCTGGGGAAAGGTTCTCCAGGCCGGACTGGCCGGGGGTAGTGTTTATGGCGCCATTATTGCGTTATTTACACTGCTGATCGGTTCGATCCACGCTCAGGGAATTGACATGCGCAAATATCTTGCGTCAGTATCGCCCGAGGACATGGATTTCTATCTGTTTGAACAATCACCTTTGAATGCCGCTCTGATTTACCTTGCTTTTTTCCTGGTAACCACCTTGCTCTTTGCTTTGCTGGCGAAATTCATTGGTCACAGCCCTGCTCGGTCTGCACTGGATGCCAGTCTAAAGCGGCTACAAAACCGCCTGGACCAAATAGACTGGCTAACAAAGCTGCGCACCAGCCGCTATTTGCGCTATGCGATTTATGCAATCATCCTGGTAACTGTCTTGCTTATCCCCCAATTCGCTGGACAATACTGGAACTATACCCTTGGCACAGTCGGCATCTATGTACTGCTGGGCTTAGGTTTGAATATTGTAGTCGGTCTGGCTGGATTACTTGACCTGGGTTATGTTGCCTTCTTTGCAATTGGCTCTTATACAGTAGCATTACTCACCGCACCCGAGCCGCACAACCTGATGTGGAGCTTCTGGGCTGCCTTGCCAGTTGCAGTGATCGTGTCGGCCCTGGCGGGCGTACTTCTAGGCATACCGGTTTTGCGTTTGCGCGGCGACTACCTGGCTATCGTCACGCTAGGTTTCGGCGAGATTATCCGTATCTTAAGTAAGAGTGATGTATTGAAAGATTTTACGGCCGGGCCGCGCGGTGTGAGAGATGTCGCTCAGCCCATCTTGTTTGGAAAAGCTTTCAATAGCGATATTGCCTTTGTGTACATTATTATTTTGGCCTGTCTGCTGATCATTTTTGTAACTAATCGCTTACAAAACTCGCGCACTGGACGGGCCTGGATTGCGATGCGTGAAGATGAAACCGTAGCTCAAGCCATGGGCATCAACACCTGGAAGGCAAAACTATTAGCCTTCGCCATTGGCGCTGCATTTGCCGGTTTGGGTGGTGCGATTTTTGCCTCGCGCAATCAATTTACCGGTCCTGAAGATTTCAGCTTGATGGTTTCGATCAACGTGTTGGCTGAAGTTATCGTCGGTGGTATGGGCAGCATACCTGGGGTAATCGCCGGGGCATTTGTACTCAAAGGATTGCCTGAAATCCTGCGTGAGCTGGAAAACTATCGAATTTTATTCTTTGGGGCTCTGTTGGTAGCCATGATGATTATCCGACCGGAAGGTTTGATCCCCTCATCCCGCCGCCGATTAGAAATGCACATAGATCAAGAGGGACCCGATTCTGAGGGAGAAACAATTGAAATATCTCCTACTGCTGCAAACCAGGCCTCATCTTCAAGACAGAGTGAACTATGAGCGCAATCGCCCTACAAACCACTGGACTGGTAAAACTGTTTGGCGGGCTTACCGCCGTAAACCGGGTTGATTTAGTTGTTCCTGAAGCCACCATTGCCAGTGTAATTGGACCCAACGGAGCAGGAAAAACAACTTTCTTCAATTGCATAACCGGTTTTTATACCCCGGACGATGGTACAGTTTTGTTCTTTGGACAGCCTCTAGTTGGCTACACTCCAGATCGCATAACCTACCTGGGCATTGCACGGACGTACCAGAACATTCGCCTCTTCGCCAACATGACTGCTGTTGAAAATATACTTGTTGGGCGACACCCACGCCTGGGAACCACCTGGGTGGAATCAATTCTCCATAATCCCCGCCAACGCAAAGAAGAAGCCGCAGCGCTAGAAGAGGCGCTCCGTTTGCTCCGTTTTGTTGGTTTAGCTGGTCTGGGTGACCACCTCGCCCGGAATCTACCTTACGGCGCCCAACGCCGCCTGGAGCTTGCGCGTGCACTGGCAAGCAAGCCCAAGCTGTTGCTCTTAGATGAGCCAACCGCAGGCATGAATCCGAATGAGACCGCAACCATGATGCACTTCATTCAGAATTTACGCGATGAACTGGGGATCACTATTTTACTTATCGAACACGACATGCGCGTGATCATGGGAATCAGCGAGCAAATCACTGTTCTGGATTATGGAACAAAAATTGCCGAAGGAACCCCAAAACAAATCCAGCAGAATCCTAAAGTCATAGAAGCTTATTTAGGCCGGGGAGCTGCTTCAGGTATTAAAAACTAGTTCTGGATCAGCACAAGATTCAGAACAACCAGAAAAATCACCACAACGGAGGAGATTTCCGTTATGCCAATGCTTGAAGTTATCGACATACATACTTATTACGGGAATATCCACGCGTTAAAAGGAATCTCGCTGACTGTTGAACAAGGCGAAATCGTCACCCTGATCGGTGGGAATGGCGCAGGAAAAACAACCACCTTACGCTCTATCAGCAATTTGCACAAACCACGTCATGGCACGATCTTGCTCTCAGGAGAAGATCTGGCGCCATACAAACCCCATCAGGTGGTCTCAAAAGGTGTGTCGATGGTTCCTGAAGGGCGGGGAGTCTTCGCCCGCTTATCGGTCGAAGAAAATCTGGACATGGGGGCTTATATTCGCAACGACAAGCCCCAGATTCAACAAGATCTGGAACGTGTTTATCAGGTTTTTCCACGTCTGAAAGAACGTCGCAAGCAAGTTGCTGGTACACTTTCAGGTGGCGAGCAACAGATGCTGGCGATTGGACGTGCATTAATGGCCCACCCTCGCTTACTTCTGTTGGACGAGCCTTCGATGGGTCTAGCGCCCATCCTGGTGGAAGGAATTTTCGAGACGGTCCAAACCATCAATCGGGAAGGCACGACCATCCTTTTGGTTGAGCAAAACGCGTTGATGGCGCTTTCCATCGCGCATCGCGGGTATGTAATGCAAACCGGACGCATTGTTTTGCAAGACAGTGCAGAAAACCTTCAGAAAAACGAGATGGTTCAAAAAGCTTACCTCGGTATAGAATAATCATGGCAAATTGGTGTTGTTGTGTGGTTGACGAAAAAGTACCAGCAGCACTTTTAAAAGCGCAGGAGCAGTCACTAGACACCTTCTGCGCTTTTTGACACAAATAAAGGTAAACTAAGTCTATGCCCTCCACCGAGATCATCACCATAGGGACGGAAATTTTACTGGGTGAGATTGTTGATACTAATGCCCACAGCATCGCCCGGCGACTGCGCGATCTGGGCATCGACATTTATCGCAAAACCACCGTCGGTGACAACTCCCAACGCATCGCAACAGCCATACAATATGCCTTGACTGGCTGCGATATTGTTTTGACTACTGGCGGACTGGGTCCTACAGTAGATGATCCAACCCGAGAAGCTGTTGCTCTTGCTTTCGGGGTGGAGTTAGAATTTCGACCAGACCTGTGGAAGCAAATACAAGCACGTTTTGCACGCTTTGGACGCTTGCCCACCGAAAACAACCGCCGCCAGGCCTATATTCCGCACGGTGCAAAGCCCATCGAAAATCCGGTGGGCACAGCCCCAGCGTTTATATTTGAGAGCGGCCATCAGCTTGTCATTTCTCTGCCAGGAGTCCCCAGCGAAATGGAATATCTCCTGGAGCATGAAGTCATCCCCTACTTGCGACAATATTACCAACTACATGGCACGATCAAAACCCGCCTGTTACACACTGCTGGAGTGGGTGAATCTCTGGTAGATGAGCGCATTGGTGACCTTGAAACCTTAACCAATCCCACCGTGGGTCTGGCAGCACACACAGGTCAGGTGGATGTCCGAATTACAGCAAAAGCAGGCTCGGACAGCGAAGCTGATCACATGCTTGACGTCGTCGAAACAGAGATCCGCGAGCGTTTGGGCAATTGGATTTATGGAGTAGATGGGGAAACCCTGGAACAGGTATCACTGAACCACCTGGCAGAACTAGGCTGGTCACTCAGAGCAGTCGTGGATAGCCAGGTAAGTGAGCTGATCCAACGCCTTGCCCACACCGCAAGTCCATTCTTAGGCGCGGAAGTGCTGGCCAGCCCTCCTGACCCTGATAGTCTGCGCAATCTGACTGCCGCTGAACGCAACACCCATAGCGCCAGCGTCGGTCTTGGTGTTGCTATTTACCCCCAAGAGATGCGCCAGGAGATTAAGATTGTCCTCATCACTCCTACAGGCGAGGAACTCTTCAGCCATCCATATGGTGGTCCGCCCCAATACGCTCCCCGTTGGGCAACCAATCATGCCCTCAACATCCTGCGCAATTTATCTTCTCAAGAGACGAGCCAAACAGAGATGAAAGGAAAAATCAAGTGAGCATCGACTGTGATCTCTTATTTACCAATGCTATCGTTCTGACCATGGACCATGAATTTAATCAGTTCGAACCAGGCGCAGTTGCTGTCCAGGGAGATACTATCCTGGCTATTGGAGCGGAAGACGCCCTGAAAAGCACATATACACCCGCAACAATAGTGGACTGTGGCGGAAAAGTACTAATGCCCGGATTGGTCAATGCCCACACCCATGTCCCTATGACCCTGCTGCGCGGGCTGGCAGATGATTTGCGCCTGGATGTCTGGCTGTTGGGCTATATGATGCCCGTCGAGCGCGAGTTTGTTTCTCCCGACTTTGTTCGCCTGGGCACGCAACTGGCCTGTGTAGAGTTAATCCGCTCTGGGGTTACTTGCTTTGCTGATATGTATTATTTCGAAGAACATATCGCACGCACGACTGCCGAAGCAGGCTTGCGAGCAGTTTGTTCACAAACGGTTCTAAAATTCTCCGCACCCGATGCACATTCATTTGAGGAATCACTGGCAGCAGCCCGCGAGTTTATCCGGAAGTGGAAAGGTCACCCGCTGATTGTCCCCTCAGTAGCTCCGCACGCTCCATATACTTGTACCCCAGAAATTCTCCGCCAGACCGCTGCTTTAGCCGCAGAATTTGACGTCCCGTTGCACACTCATCTATCAGAGACGGCCATTGAAGTTGAAAACATGCGTGCCGAAAATGGCATGCCCGTGATCCCTTACGTAAAAAAGCACAACCTGTTTGACGCCAAGGTTTTAGCAGCTCATTGTGTGCACATCGATGAAGGCGAAATGCACACCCTTTTACATAATGGCGCAGGTGTGGCCCACAATCCATCTTCCAATCTGAAACTAGCGTCTGGTTTTGCACCCATCTCCCGCATGATTGAATTGGGCTTAAATGTCGGTATCGGTACAGATGGCCCGGCATCGAACAATGATCTGGACATGTTTGAAGAAGTTCGCCTGGCGGCTATCCTGGCCAAAGGCGCCAGTGGGGATCCCACCGCCATACCAGCACGCACTGCTTTATGCATGGCTACTCGATTGGGTGCTCAAGCCATGCATCTCGGTCATCTGACTGGCTCTCTGGAACCTGGTAAACGAGCTGACTTGATCCTGGTTGATATCCAAACTTTACATAATGCGCCTCGATTCCGTCGCGATCCTGAAGGAATTTATGCCCAAATCATTTATGCAGCCAAATCCACCGATGTAACGGATGTGATGGTCAATGGCAGCTGGCTCATGCGCCAGCGTATTCTCACTACCCTTCAGGAAAGCGAATTATTGCTACATGCCGACGAATATGCTCGGCGGATCGACTCATTCTTGATCCACCGCGAACACTCTGTCCTGGCCAAGTTGATCGCTATTGGTGGAGCTATGGAGGGCGAGAGCTTTGAAGTACAAGCCAAGGTGCGCATCCCAGGCCCGGCTCCAATTCTTGCCGCCTTACAAAAACCAGAGTTCGAAATCTATTATCACCGCCATTACCATGAATACGATACTTATTTTCTTTTCCCAGAGGCTGAGCAAGGTACTGTGCGCTATCGAGAGGATGAGTTTATCGAGCAAGATGGGGAGATCAGCAATATTCGTTACCGCCTGACCCTGATTGGGCCTACCCGCGAGCGCGAATTCCCTGCGGACATACTACTCTCTCGCAGTCGTTATCTGGCTCCTGCGGTGCATAGTTTGCGCTTTTATCGGGAGTACTTTAAGCCGGCTGGAGAGATCTCCATTGAAAAGGATCGCCAGCGCTGGTTAATCTCCTACAAGGGAACTGAGTTCTACATAAACCTTGACCAGCTAACAAAACCCGCTCTTGGATACTTCCTGGAGGTGAAATCTCGCACCTGGAGTCGACGTGACGCAGAATACAAAGCCACCCTCACCGACGAGTTGATCCATTACCTGGGAGCCTCACCAGAAGCTACAGTCCCAGATGATTATCTGGAATTAGCCATTGCACACCAAAAACAACTCTCTTGAGCAGCTTAGAGGTATACATGGAAACAACCCTGGCTTTTGCAGTGCACGTCACTCAACAAGCAAGCGCGCTATTAATGGACTATTTCAAGCAAAAGCGTCTGGCTTATAGCTTGAAATTGGATCAAACACTGGTCACAGATGCTGATCTGGCTGCGGACAAGTTGATTTCCGATGCCATCCACGCCAGATATCCAGAAGACGTGATCATCAGTGAAGAACTGCATCCCCAGAATTCCAGCTACCCAGACAATCCAGATCATGCAGTATGGATCGTCGATCCGTTGGATGGTTCTACCAACTTTCGTCAGGGCTTGCATACCTGGGGAGTGCTCCTTACACGCTTGATCAATGGTTTTCCTCAAGAATCCGTTATGCATTTCCCCCTTTTAGAAGAAACCTATATGTGCCAGCGAGGCCAGGGTGCTTTCTTAAACGGTAACCCGATACGCGTACTCCAACCAGACCTCGACGATCATTCTTCGTTTTTTAGCTGCTGTTCACGTACCCATCGACATTATCAGGTGCGTGTTCCTTATAAGACCCGTATCCTGGGCTCAACAGGTTTCAGCTTGTGTTGTGTGGCTCGTGGGAGTGCTATTCTTGGATTCGATGCCACTCCAAAAATTTGGGATATTGCTGGAGGATGGCTGCTGATCGAGGAAGCTGGTGGGATCATTGACACCATTGACGGCAGCCAGCCATTTCCACTCCAACCCGGGATAAATTATGCCTTACGTAGTTTTCCTGTGCTAGCTGCACCTACCACGGAATTGATTGCGCTGGCTCGCAAACAAATCACCTCCCTCCAGGCCACAATACCCAGGCCATCCACTACGCCTATAGAGTAGAAAAATTGAAGGTGTTATAATCCTCTCATAAACAAAAACATAATACAGGAGCAAAACGCATGGAATACCGCCGTTTGGGGTCATCTGGTTTGCAGGTATCTGCACTCTCCCTGGGGGCATGGGTCACCTATGGGGGACAAGTAGGATTAGACACCGCTTATGAATGCATGACAGCTGCTTATGATGCTGGCGTCAATTTCTTTGACAATGCCGAGGTCTATGCCAATGGAAATGCTGAGATTGTCATGGGCGAAGTTATTCACAAAACCGGCTGGAAGCGCTCAGATTTAATTGTTTCTACAAAATTATTTTGGGGTGGAAATGGCCCAAACGATCAGGGGCTATCCCGTAAGCACTTGATAGAAGGTTTGCACGCCTCCTTGAAGCGATTACAGATGGATTATGTCGATCTTCTCTTTTGCCACCGGCCTGATCCACAAACGCCAATCGAAGAAACCGTCTGGACAATGACGCAATTTGTCAACCAGGGCAAGGCATTCTATTGGGGCACATCGGAGTGGTCGGCAACCCAGGTCATGGAAGCTTATGCTGTTGCTCGCCGGGAACATCTGATTCCCCCTACCATGGAGCAGCCTGAATACAACATGTTCCATCGTGAGCGGGTAGAAAGGGAATATGCCCGCTTATACCGTGAAATTGGCCTGGGTACCACGATCTGGAGCCCTTTGGCAAGCGGCATGCTGACCGGAAAATACAATAATGGCATCCCCGAAGGCTCCCGCATGGCTCTGGAAGGCTACGAATGGCTGCGTAAACGCCTGAACTCTGAAAAAGGGAAAGAGCAAATAGCGAAAGTGCGCCAGCTGACTACCATCGCGGATGAGCTAGGCTGTTCAACTGCTCAACTGGCACTGGCCTGGTGTCTCAAGAATCCCAATGTGAGCACGGTGATCACCGGCGCTTCGCTTGGCAGCCAGGTACAGGAAAACATGAAAGCGTTAGAGGTATCCAATAAACTTACGCCTGAAGTGCTGGAGCAGATTGAAAATGTTCTAAACAATAAACCTGCTCCTGAACCAAATTACCGCGAATAAGCTTTAAGAACTTAGAGCGGGTGCTGCAAGCCAGCGCCCGTTTTTTGTTTAGCTATCTTCCTGGTAGTTTCGATATCCTGCCGCGTCTGGTGCCAGGATGCATACAGCCCACTGCTGCAAGTTTATTGACTGGGTTCTTAACACCATTGTTAACTTGTAAGCACTTGTTTTAGATTGCAGTTTCCATTGTAGCTGACTATAATAGTCAAAACTTAACGACTGCGCATTGAAACCCTTACATATATCAAAGGACTCAGTTTGGAAACACAACCCATAGCCCAAGACTTGGAACCAAATAATGAACCTGGACAGCAGTTACAATCTGGGACTACACTCCAAGATCGTTATCTGATCCAGGGAGTGATTGGTGTTGGTGGAATGGGAGCTGTCTATCGAGCCCGAGACTTGCACTTTCCAAACGTTGTCAAGTTGGTAGCAGTTAAGGAAATGATCAACCAGGCGCGCGATCCTTTAGTGCGTAAAACGATCATTCGTAATTTCGAGCGTGAAGCGAATCTACTAGCCACGCTGGATCACCGTGCAATCCCGCGTATATATGATTATTTCACGCTGTCCGAGCGATCTTATCTTGTACTCGAGCATGTGAGTGGAAAAGACCTGGAGGCGCTGATCTCAGACACAGACGACTTTATATCAGAAGACCGGGTGCTTGCCTGGGCTTTAGAGTTATGCGATGTACTCACCTATCTGCATAACCACAAACCCGAGCCAATCATCTTCCGTGATATGAAACCATCTAATATCATGATCACGCCGCAAGATCATGTTGTCCTGGTGGATTTTGGTATTGCACGTACATTTCAAACCGGGCAGAAGGGCACCATGATTGGAACTGAAGGGTACTCTCCTCCGGAGCAATATCGAGGAGAGGCTACTCCCCTGGCTGACATCTACGCTTTGGGAGCCACCTTCCACCATGCTCTTACCCGCCGTGATCCACGCCTTGAACCTCCATTTTCATTTGCCGAACGCCCGATGCGTGCCATAAATCCCAGCGTGTCGGTTGATATGGAAGAAACCATCTCAAAGGCGCTGCAATACAATACGGAAGACCGTTTCCAAAGCGCCCTGGAAATGAAAGAAGCTTTATTGGGTGTAGCGCACAAAACAGGATTGTTACCCAATCTTGCGCCTCCGGTGGTTGCTCAAGCTACCGCAACGAATTCGTCTAAACCGATCTGGAGCTTCGAATGCGAGGATGAGCTGCGCGGGTCCCCTACTTTTCACGAAGGGAATGTTTACCTGGGTTCATATGATAACAATTTATATGCAATTAATGGGGCGAGTGGAAGTTTCTTATGGAAGTTCCCTACCGAGGGTGGGATTGTAAGCAAACCTGCCATTTATGAGAATCATATCTTCTTTGGTTCGGAAGATAATCGTTTGTATGCAGTATCTCTGGCCAGCCGTAAAATAACCTGGAGCTATTTCACTTATGCACCCATTCGCTCCTCCCCATTGACTGCTGAAGGACATGTGTTTGTCGGTTCGGATGATGCATCCCTACATGCGGTCAATGCCCTCTCAGGGCGCAGAGCCTGGAGCGTAGAAGCGGGCGCCCCAATCCGCTCAACCCCGCTCGTATTTAATGATTCTGTCTATTTTGGCGCTGAAAGTGGTGATTTCTTTTGTTTGGACTTCACGGGACGCATTAAATGGCGCTTTAAAGCGCGCCGGGCCAACACTGGATCGCCTATTGCACATAATGGGGTCGTATATTTTGGATCGGTCGATGGAACGCTTTATGCCATGGACGCCAAGACTGGCTGGGCAATATGGCGTTTTCGTCTGAACAAACCGACAATTACAACGCCAACTCTGGTTGATCGGTTTATCTTTACCGGTGCAATTGATGGCTACATCTATTGTATCGATATCAATAATTCTAAAGAAATCTGGCGCTACCAGACCGATAACCAGGTAACTGGATCACCAATCATTTATAAAGACTCGCTGTACTGCGGGTCCGTTGATGGATGTCTTTACTGCCTGGAATACCGCACCGGTCGATTGCGCTGGAAATTCCAAACACAAGGTCCTATTACCAGCACTCCAACTGCTAACAATGACATTGTATATGTAACATCGGCAGATCATCATGTTTATGCCCTGATGGCATAGAATGCAACCAGCAAGAAGGATATATCTATGACCAGCTTCTTAGCGAAATTATTCCCAAAGCGCGATAAATCAACTGCTGGCGAGTCTGCCAAGGGCAAAGAGAATGAACCAATCGTTGAACCAGCTCTCCAGGCTACACCGCCTACAAACCTAAGGTCAAAAGTAAAATTATATCCAATTCAATTAACCGTGGGATGCGCCCAATCCGTGGGCATGCAGCGCAGTCATAACGAGGATGCAGTTTTTATGATGAACACTGCCATGACCGCTGAACCCAGTAATATGCCATTTGGGTTGTTTATTGTTGCCGATGGCATGGGAGGGCACCAACATGGAGAAATTGCGAGCGCCATAGCGGCACGGGCACTAAGCGGTTATGTGCTAAACAAACTTTGTGGTCCAATTTTCAGCTATAAATCTAATTCTCCCAACCAAACTATCCAGGAAATCATGAGTGAAGGAATTCTGGATGCGCATCGTATCATCCTTAAAGAAGTTCAAGGCGGAGGGACAACACTTTCCGCGGTGCTATTACGCGGGGAACAACTCACAATCGCACATGTGGGCGACAGTCGTATTTATTCCATATCGCCTGATGGCGAGATTCAAGTGCTGACTCGCGACCACTCTTTGGTTAGACGTTTAATCGAGTTAGGTCAAGTCACTGAAGAAGAAGCTGTCACCCATCCACAGCGTAATGTGCTCTATCGCGCCTTAGGCCAGGGTGAACCATTCGAGCCGGATGTCAGTACCTATCCTATTACATCAGGGGGATACTTGCTAATCTGCTCAGATGGTTTATGGGGGGTTGTCCCAGACGATATGCTCTCAAATATTGTTATGAATGCTCAAACGCCTCTGGATGCATGTCAGCAATTGGTAGAAGCTGCCAATGAAGCTGGAGGCCCAGACAATATTTCGGTAATCCTGGTGCAGCTCCCCGAATAGGTGTGCAATAGATACGACTTCAAACTATTACTCGCTCTTAAATATTCTTCCGGATGCTTCCCCGGATGAAATCCGGCGCGCCTATCATGAGGCAGCCAGACGCCTGCATCCTGATGTCAGCGAAGATCCAAATGCCATCGAAATTTTCCTGGATGTCCAAAAAGGCTACGAAATTCTGACTGATAAAACCAAGCGAACACAATACGATCACAGCTTACATCAAGAGCTAAGTGAGTATCTCAAACAGCGCTCTACAGAATTTAATACGAACCAAATTCGTTTCCAAATACTCTACAGTCGTGCCCAATTAGCTACACTGGAAGAACCGCAGCTCATTTATGTTCTTTTAGAAGCTGCCACATTAGCCACCAAAAGTCACAAGCTCAGCCCGCCCCTGAATGTTTGCCTTGTCCTGGATCGCTCAACTTCCATGCAAGGGGAACGTATGGATACTGTGAAAGATACAGCAATCGAATTAATGCGCCAGATGCGTACTGATGATGTTCTTTCAGTTGTTGCATTTAGTGACCGGGCTGAAGTAATCGTACCTGCCGTGCGCCGTTTGGATCGAGAAGACGCAGAAACAAAAATTCGCATGTTAGGCACAGACGGAGGTACGGAAATTTACCGTGGACTGGAAGCTGCTTACTATGAGGTTCACCGTAACCTAAGTAATAAACGCATCAACCAGATTATTTTGATCACCGATGGACGTACCTACGGGGATGAATTAGATTGCCTGCAAATCGCTGATATTGCTGCTGGCAAAGGTGTTCGTATCAATGGCCTGGGGATTGGCTCCTCCTGGAATGATGAATTCTTGGATGATTTAGCGTCACGCACAGGTGGGCGAGCCTTATATGTATCGCGCCTTTCTGATCTTAATGAATTTCTACAAGATATGTTTAAGGATTTGGGTGAAGTCTTTGGCGACCAGACCACACTGACATTAGATCTACCATCGGGGGTCACATTAACCTATGCTTATCGTATTCGGCCAGATACATCACCATTACCCATTACGTCATCTCTCAAACTAGGAAACCTACTCAGAGAAAACCGGTTGGTTACATTGCTTGAATTCACCCTGGAACCCATATTTCGGCGGGCTTTTCAGCATGATATTGCCAGGGGGGTTTTCTCAATGCAAATTCATTCTCTAGAACCAACCATCCTCACATTACCTATTCAGCTCGAACGCCCTGTCAATCACCTCAACCACGAGGAATTGCCACCTAACGAGATCGTGCAAGCCTTAGCTTATGTTTCGCTTTATCGAATGCAGGAAAAAGTGCATACAGAAATCTATGCTGGTAATATTGAAGCTGCAAATGATCAGTTAGAATTGCTGGCAAACCAGCTTATTTCGTGCGGGGAAAACGAACTGGCGCAGACTGCTCTGATGGAGGTCGAGCGCTTACGCTCCACGCATGCCATCAGTGTAGAAGGCAGTAAACAAATAAAATACGGCACGCGTTCTTTAGTACTGCCGTCCATCATCAAATAGGTTAAACATGATCGAGTGCCCCCATTGTAAGAAACTTGAATTGATTGGCGCAATTTTTTGCCGGGAATGTGGAACTCAGCTTCTTCCGACAGAAGCAGGAGCTTATTCTTCACCCGGGGCAGTAAAAAAAACGACCAGTGATCTGCCATTTACCCATAATTCAAAAAAGGTCACCCAAAGCCCAACACCGAACACAGAGCCTGGTAGACCAAACTCCTATACCCCTATACGCTCACAAACTACCAGTGACACTCAGCCAAGACCAACGATAACAAACCCCGAACAGACCAATCGTATCACTCTACAGGTCCTTCAAACTGGCGAGCTCATCTCGGTCGCAGAGGAAGACGAAGTCACTCTAGGCCGTGCAGGCACTGGCCAGCCCATCGTACCTGATATTGATCTAACCCCGTATAAAGGATTGGAAGCTGGGGTGTCGAGACTCCACGCATCGATTAGAATTAAGGGAAAAGAAGTCTACATCATGGATTTGGGTTCGGCAAATGGTACTCGTTTGAACGGAGATAAATTACCGCCCAGCACACCGCACCGCCTGGAAGATGAATCGGTGATAAGCTTAGGAAAGTTAAAACTTAAAGTACTGATAAAATCATAACGTAACCTTCTTCGCTTCAGTGGAGGTCAAATTGCCATTTACACTAATCTTACATGTCGTGAATGAAGAACCGGTCATCGGAGAAGTTGAAGAGCTGCCCTTGCCTGGAGATAATTTGATTGCCATCCGCAATCCTCGTCGCCTGGATGGGAAAGATGTACCTTATCTAGCAGATAATGTCACCACCGTATATTGGCCAACCAGTCGGTTAAATTTTGTTGAAATTATCTCCGGTCGGGAAGAAGAAGAAATCATCGGATTCGTTCGAGAATAAAACATGAGTGAGAACCGTTTAAGAGATCGACGCATCTTGGTTGTAGATGATGAAGAGCGTATGGTGCGATTTATCCGCCTAAACTTAGAGCATGATGGATTCAGGGTCACAGAAGCTTTCAATGGAAGTCAGGCGATCAATAGCGTACGCAGCTCACTCCCCGATCTGGTTTTACTGGATGTCATGATGCCAGATCTCGACGGGTTCGAGGTTCTGCGCATTATCCGTGAGACCAGTCATGTGCCGGTGATCATGTTAACGGCTAAAGGTGAAGAAGATGACCGGGTGCGCGGGCTGGAATTGGGAGCAGATGATTACATTACAAAACCCTTCAGCCCTCGCGAGCTGGTCAGTCGAGTAAGGGCGGTCCTGCGCCGAACCGAGACTGCAACTGGTACGACCCATGGCGTGATCGAGGTGGATGAACACTTGAAACTAGACTTCGACCGTCGGGAAGTGTGGCTGGATGGAGAGCTAGTCCAATTGCGTCCAACTGAATATCGATTGCTTTATCACCTGGTCCAAAATGCGGGTTGGGTTGTCTCCCACGACCAGCTACTCGCTAAAGTTTGGGGGTACGAGTATCGTGATGAACCACATTATGTGCGTCTGTATATTAATTACCTCCGCAAAAAGCTGGAGAAGGATCCAGCTGATCCGAAGTACATCCTCACGGAACGCGGAGTAGGATATCGATTTGTCGATTTTCGGCGCCAAAAGCCAGGTGAGACGATACCACTCGGACGATCACCCCAAGAATAATCATTTGAATGGCGATTTAATCACCTCTTAAGCAATCAGCTCGAATTATTTAAAAGCCATCACTTGTCAGACCTGTCAGTATCCGATATACTCAACTATCTGGAGAAATGATGTCGACAAAACAACGTATTCTACTGGTAGATGATCATGAGGTTGTACGCCTGGGGTTAAAAGCACTCTTAGAGCGCCACCCAAATTTCGAAGTGGTAGCCGAGGCTGGCACCGCTCGCGAGGCTGTTGAGCGAGTGGCTGCATTCACTCCCGATGTCGTCGTGATGGATATTCGCTTACCTGGTGGGTCAGGGATTGAAGCTTGCGAAGAAATTGCTGAAAAATATCCCGAATCCAAAGTGATAATGCTTACATCTTATGCTGAAGATGAGATGCTCTTTTCTGCCATCCGTGCAGGCGCGGCTGGATATGTGCTCAAACAAATAGGCGGTGAAGATTTAGTGCGCGCGATTGAGGCAGTTGGGCGCGGAGAAGCCTTGCTTGATCCTGCTGTAACTCAGCGTATCTTTCAAGAAGTACGCAAAGCCGCCAAAGAAGAAGAAGCTTCTGCGTTTAGTGCCCTCACCCAACAAGAAAAGCATGTGCTTTTGCTGGTGTCCGAAGGAAAGACGAATCGCGAGATAGCCAAAGCCTTGTTTCTGGGCGAAGGCACTGTACGCAATTACGTAAGTAGCATTTTATCCAAATTAGGCGTCAGCAATCGGGCGGAAGCGGCCGCGTATGCAGTCGAACATAATCTGAGAGATTATCTCTAAACCCCTTGGACCACCATAAAACAAACCGCCTCCAGTTCAAGGAGACGGTTTGTTTTTGTTATCTAATAATATTTAATCAGTCTCTGTATTAGGTTGACAAGCCGGACATGGACAGAGTTTCCGTAGATAATTCCAGTTGTAAATTCCAAAGTGATGCCCATCTTCCCATTCGAGTGTTATGGCATAGGAACCCACTGCTTCAATATTTTTAAGTTTAGTAGCCCTGGAGTCCACCACAGGCAATAAAAATACATTCGGATCCGGTTCAGATCCCATTTTATCGTGCCCACCGCGGCATTCTGCACAAGGGCAGGCAAACCTTAGAAGCGAAAATGAGTAAACGCTGATATGTCCATCCGACCAACGAATGGTAAATTCATTAGTTTCACGGTTAGCGGTGATTTCAGCAGGTCGATTTGGTATCATTACTGCTCCTCATCAAAGTGAATTTTAGATTGGTTTCTTTAAGGGCCTTGGACTGCCTGTAAAAAGTTGGCGACAGCCCAGCCACTGCGTGTGGTATCGTAAGGTCCTTCTAAATACCACCAGACATAGCCATCGCGCTCCTCCGGCCCGTCTAGAACAAGAAATATCTCGTTTTCCGCACCCAGCACGCGCATGCGCTGTTCCAGACCCGCTGCCTCACGCAGGCGTAAACCATCTCCCCCTGTACCGGTAATTTGTACAAAGCCACCTGCTGCGATCACTCCGGGAGGTGGAGCTGGTAAGGTCGGGGTTGCCTGGGGAGTCGCTGTAGGGGTGGGAGGCAACGGTGTGGCTGTTGGAGCAAAAATGACATTCAAAACTGCGGTTGCAGGTGCAGAGGACTGTGTAGATGGGCGACTATACCATAGAACAAAAATTACCATCCCCAACAAAGTCAGTGCGAGCAATAAAGCGCTGACCACAACCCAAAGTTTAGCAATTGAACGAAACCAGACTGCTAATTTCAAATGAGTTTACCCAATTTCAGCAATGGCAGCCCAGATAGACGGCTTGATTATTTTGTGCCAGGATATCAATTCGTTTCAGGCAGACTGTCTTACACGGGCTAGATTTTACTTGATAATCTACCTGAAGACGAATGATTTCATGTTTTTGATCCCCAATAAGCCCGTCAAGCAAGCCGGAAGGTTGCTAATACAGGAGTGTTTGTGGGAGAGAGAAATACTGGTAAAATGGGGCGCGTGAGCACACAACCTTCAGAGTCCATTATTCTAAACAACCGCTACCAGCTGGATGAACGTATCGGCTCAGGGGGAATGGCCATGGTGTTTCGCGCCACGGACCTGATGCTGGAGCGACAGGTAGCCATAAAATTACTGCGAACAGACTATTCGCAAGACGAGAATTTCCGCGAACGCTTCCGGCAAGAGGCCAAAGCCGCTGCCAATCTCGCCCATCCTAATATCGTAACCGTCCATGATTTTGGTCTCGATGCAGGGCACTTATATATCATCATGGAATATGTACCCGGAACCGACCTGAAATCCATGATACAGCAGCGCGGCCGATTCGCAATAAATGAAGCGCTTCCCTTATTGATCCAGGCCTGTGCAGGTATCGGGTATGCCCATCGCTCGGGGTTAGTTCATTGCGATATTAAACCCCAGAACATCCTCATCACTCCCGATATGCGCTTAAAAGTAGTTGACTTTGGCATCGCCCGTGCTCTGGCAGGTATTTCGCCGGATGAGAAAACCGAAATTGTATGGGGGTCTCCTCAATATTTCTCTCCTGAGCAAGCCGCCGGGGGCGCTCCTTCGCCGGCTTCAGATGTATATTCACTGGGTGTGGTGATGTATGAAATGCTTACAGGACGGCCCCCCTTCTCTGCACCGACAACCGAAGAACTTGCCCGAGCGCATCGGGATGATCCCGTACCTTCACCCTGCAAATATAACCCTACCATTCCTGCCCAACTCGAACAAATTCTTTTAAAGGTGCTTGCCAAGGAACCATCACAACGTTATCGCACCGCAGATCAACTGGGACGGGTTTTGGTCACGATTGCTGAACAATCAGAGACAGCCACTTCAGTCCACCCCCCACTGGCAGATGAGCCAGCTGATCCACCACCAGTGTTCGAGCCACCGCTTAAACCTGCCCGCCAACCATCGAACTCGGTACGCAATCCACCTATCTCTACTCCTGCGCTGGTCAATCTTCCCCCTCGTCCAGCCAGCTCGGCTGTAGAGATCGATTGGCTTACCTGGATTCTAGCCCTGCTGGCCTTGATCGCCGTTGGAGGTCTGATTCCATTCTGTTTATGGGTGTTTTATGCACTCAATCCACCCTTCTAGCTGGCTGGATTTTCCACCAGCTTGTGTACCCTTGTCAGTTCGTCAGCGCCCGATTATCATTCCTGGCGCTCATGAATTAAATGAAAATCACGGCTTGCGCCGCGATTCTCTGAAACCGGAGGTTCAGTAACGTACCGTCAGCTGGTTTTTACCAAAGTGCGAATGCACTTAGTACACAAAACTTTTCGCACTTTCTGACCATTCGTATAAACCGTGATGGTCTGCAGATTAGGACGGAAAGTTCGCGGTGTTGACTTTTTAGACCAGGGGCGGTTACGACCAAAGGTCGTAGTTTTTCCACAGTGTGCACACTTCGCCATCTTGAAGATCCTTTCATTTACAATAAGTGCATGCTTGCTTGCCGGTGGCAATAACTTCCAGTATAAGGCCTAAGTTGGACCTGCCGAAAGCCGGATAAGTTTACCACAAACCGAAACGCTTTACAAGCTAAGTTGTTAACTAATCAGCTACCATTTGCACAACCGAGGAGAAAATGACAGACGAAAAAACCCCGCTCGGCAGCATCCATGTGTCACAAAAAGCTGTGGCGCGCATCGCCTATCACGCAGCGCTACAATCCTATGGCGTTGTTGGTCTAACAGCGAAGAACATTGCGGATGGAATTGCCCAGGTACTTGTACACGATCCTACTCACGGTGTTGTAGTCCGCTACGATGGACACAGCATAAATATTGATCTCTATATTGTCATTGAGTATGGGACGCGCATAAAATCTGTTGCCAACAGTATCAGCAATGCCGTGCGCTTTAATGTTGAGAAGGCCCTGGGAATGTCTGTAAGCGAGATCAATGTCCACGTAAACGGGCTGCGCGTCAGTGACATGGATTAATCGAATCTTCAAGCGATACTGCTTGCTGCCTGAAAAATTTAACCTGTGCTCTAAAACTCATTTGAGGAGCCTATTTAATGTTTTCTGATGATCCAACAAAGTTTCCAGAAACGGTTCAAAATAATGCGATTGATGGTCAAATATTAAAAGAACTGGTTGAAGCCGGCTTGACCTGGTTACGAACCAACCAACAAATCGTTAACGCCTTAAACGTATTTCCAGTGCCTGATGGCGATACGGGCACCAATATGGTGCTAACTATGCAGGCCGCATATGATGAAATTTCCCAGTCCGGGGAGCGGAACGTGGGCCACATGGCGCATGCCATTGCCCACGGGGCTCTGATGGGTGCGCGTGGAAATTCAGGTGTTATCTTATCCCAATTATGGCGAGGCTTTGCGCGAGCATTGGACTCCCAACCCTTATTGGATGCATTAAGCCTGGTGCGCGCATTCGGCACAGCTCGAGATACGGCTTACAAAGGCGTCGTCAGGCCGGTTGAAGGGACAATTCTAACTGTAGCAAAAGATGTTGCCCTGGCGGCTGAACAGGCGCTTCGTCAAACAAATACCCCCTTTCAAATTCTAGAAAAGGTCGTTGCGGCTGCCGACCTGTCTGTGCAACATACACCAGAACTCCTACCCGTGCTAAAGGATGCTGGCGTTGTCGATTCGGGAGGTAAAGGCTTATTTTTCATTCTTGAAGGAATGCTGCGATACATAAATGGATTGTCCCTGGACACTTCACTCTTAAGTGTGCAACCCCTGTCTGCCTTGAACCTGGATAACGCCATGGAAACCATTGAGCCCGGTCAAGATTATGAGGTCGTAATCGATTTTCGCCCATCTTCTCCGCTGGATTTAGAGACCTTTTATGGCGACCTGGAACAGATTGGCACTTCTATTCAGGTTGGGGAAGGGGATGGGATTTACCGCCTGCATATCCATGTTGCCACAGATAAGCGGTACGAACCGATTGATTATGCCATGTCCATTGGCACGATCACCAAAGTAGCCATCGAAAACCTGATCGCTCAAATGGAGTCTATGGATAACCCCTGCGGCGAAGGTCGTCCATCTCTTGCACCGATCGAACTAGGCCAGATTGCGGTCGTTACCGTCGTACCTGGGATTGGTCTGGCGCGGGTATTTGCCAGTCTGGGTGTAGCGGCCATTGTTGAAGGCGGACAGACCATGAATCCCAGCACCCAGGAGATAATTCACGCCTTTGAAAATCTACCCACAGACAAGATCATCATCCTGCCCAACAACAAAAATATCTATATGGCTGCCAAAGCGGCTGCCGAATTGACTGTAAAAAAGGTTGCCGTTGTACCCAGTCGCACAGTTCCCCAAGGGCTAGCCGCAATGCTGCGCCTGGTGCCTGATGGGGATTTCGATTCCGTGGTCAGTGATATGACTGCAGCCTTAGACGAAGTAGAGTCCGGTGAGATTACCACGGCAACTCGCACAGTAGAGATTGATGGTGTTCAGGTAGAAGAAGGCCAGGTAATCGCGCTACATAATGGGAAACTTATCTATTCTTCTTCCAATCTTGAGGATGCCTGCCTGGGGTTTTTGAAGAACGCGCATGCCGATCACTTTGAATTGATCACCATGTTCTATGGGGAGAACATTAAACGGATAGAGGTGGATCAAATCGCCGACAAAATCCGCAAACTTTACCCCCAACAAGATATTGAAGTTCAAGAAGGCTGTCAACCGCATTATCACTTCATCATATCGATTGAATAACACATCAAAAGTGGGTATTTAAGTAATCCAACTGGAGCTGATCTCAATGCAAACCGCGGTTGTCACCGATAGTACTTCAGATATACCGCCCGAATTAGCTCACTCTAATTCAATTCAGATCGTGCCCAATGTGATGATCATTGAAGGGCAAGAGCTGGAAGATGGCAGAGGGATCTCACGTCAGGAATTCTACCAGCGGCTGCCAGATATTAATCCTCCTCCTACGACAGCCACTTCCTCAAGCGGTACTTATAGCGTGTTGTACCAGAGCTTATTGGATGAGGGTTTCAGTGAGATCGTGTCGATCCATGCCTCCAGCCTGCTAAGCGGAATTTACAACGCTGCCAGCGCTGCAGCCCAAATATTTGGTGGACGCGTGCGGGTAATTGACAGCGAGCAGATTAGTCTTGGGTTGGGTTTTCAGGTGTTAGAAATCGCCGAACAACTAACAAAGGGCATTCAATTAGCAACCATACTTGACCAGCTACCTGCATTTCGGGAGCGTGTGCATGTGGTTGCCATGCTGGATACCCTGGAATATGTGCGCCGGAGTGGCAGGGTATCCTGGGCGCGCGCTCAGTTAGGCGAACTCCTCCAAATTAAGCCATTCCTTGAAGTGAAAAACGGGAGCATCCTTCGTTATGGTGAAACCCGCACACGCCAAAAAGGATTAGAACGCTTACGGCGCATTCTCCACGATTTTGGACCCTTAGAACGTCTGGCAATCCTGCATACCAATGCTGAAATTGAAGCGCGGGAGTTTCTAGCTTCGCTGAAGGTGGATGTGCAAATCCAACCATTGATTGTCAACATCACTACGATTGTTGGGGTCCATGTGGGTCCAAACGCGCTGGGGATTGCTGCAGTCAGGCAAATGAACTAAATAAATTCGTTTCGGTCAGCCGCAGAGCGGTAGGGACACTTACATACCGCTCTGCTTTGTTGTGCTCGATCACCTTATCACTGGTAAAATTGTCCCTAATGAAGCCATCTATCCTACGATTACAAAAAATATTCAAACTTGAAACAGAAAGAGGTCATGACAACCGCGCTGTGATGGGCGGTTTGGACCGCATGTTAGAGTTGTGGGAAAGTGAAGCCCGCGCTGACACCATTCAGGAAGATTTGATCCAGGCTGTGGTTGCTCGTCTGCGCGATTATCCACGCCTCTCCCCTGCCTCACGCGCAGAGATATTGGAGGGTTTGTGGAAACGCATTCAGCGCGATCTGGGCGAGGGTGAAGCTGATGCAATGCAGCCTGTGCACAAGCCTGAACGAATTTCCCCACCACCCAAGCCTGCGCCTGACAAATCTGCGCCCGGTCCGAGAGAAACGCAAGAGCCTGCTGGCGAGTTGGCAAAAGAAACTTCTGCAAAATCCGAACCAGCTCAGGTCGGCGAACCTACCGCGGACGATATCGCTGAAGAAATCCTCGACGACGAAGTCTCTGATGAGTTGCCTGAGGACCAGCCTGAAATTCAATCCGTTCGCACAGCTACGCCAGTCTACACCGGAGAACCAGCGGCTCTAGGCGCGCCAGTGACTGTCCTACAAGGCATTGGCCCCCGTTTGGGAAACACCCTGGGACGTCTTGGAATCCACACGCTCGGAGATATGCTGTACTACCTCCCGCGTCGCTATGATGATTACAGCAAGCTGACACCCATCAACCGGTTACGCTATGGAGAAGAGGTCACGGTCATCGGGACGATCAAAAGCGTTAGCTCACGCCCCTTGCGTTCTGGGCGCATGCAACTGGTGGAAGCCATCGTCTCAGATGAAACCGCTGCGTTACGCGTGTACTGGTTCAATCAGATATGGATCGCGAAGCGTTTACGGATTGGTATGCCGATTTCCCTCTCCGGCAAGACAGATCAATACATGGGCCGGATGGTGCTAAACAATCCCGAATGGGAACCGCTCGACCAGCAGCAACTCAACACGAATCGGATTGTCCCGGTTTATTCACTTACATCGAATATCACCCAGCGCTGGTTAAGAAAAATGATGAATCAGGTCGTTGGCTATTGGGCGCCACGTGTACCTGACCCACTGCCACCTGCTTTGCGTCAAGAAGCAAATCTGATTGATTTATCAACCGCCCTATTCCAGGCTCATTTCCCATCCTCGATGGATGAATTGAAAGCCGCCCGCAAACGCCTGGCATTCGACGAAATCTTTCTATTGCAATTGGGCGTGCTCGGTCAGAAATATGCCTGGCAGGGTCGCCAGGCGCGGGTTTACCAGGTTGAGGATGATTGGGTTTCCCAGCAGCTCAGCCGCCTGCCCTTTCCCCTGACCAATGCACAACAGCGCGCGATGGCAGATATTCGCTCTGACCTGGCGTCTGGGCATCCAATGAACCGGCTCCTTCAAGGCGATGTAGGATCAGGCAAAACGATTGTTGCTGCACTGGCAGCCGGGATAATTCTCCAAACTGGTTCTCAAGCTGCTATGATGGCGCCCACGAGTATCCTGGCTGAACAACATTATAAAAATTTATTGGCGTTGCTCAGTTCCGAGGTTCAAGAAACTACTGTAATTGATGCACCTGAAGCACCAGTTCCTTTACCTTCGGACGAGGTCAATGGCCAGCCTGAGGAACCAACGCAAATCGAATCTGAACCACTGCCCGTAGAGATTGTTAGACCTCCTGCTGCTCCGCCTCTCCTGCAACCCGACCAAATTCGTTTGCTCGTAGGCGCCACACCTGAAGCCGAAAAGCGCGCCATTCGCAATGGATTAGAAGATGGCAGCATCCGGCTGGTCATTGGTACACATGCCTTGATCGAAGAACCAGTCGTCTTCCAGGATCTTCAACTGGCTATCGTGGATGAGCAGCACCGTTTTGGCGTAGAGCAACGCGCCGCTTTGCGCTCCAAAGGCGACACCCTGCATCTTCTGGTAATGACCGCCACACCGATCCCGCGCTCCCTGGCACTAACGGTTTATGGCGACCTCGACCTCACCATAATGGATGAAATGCCCCCAGGACGCCAACCTGTCGGGACATATGTGCTCTCGCCCCGCGAACGCGAGCGCGCCTATCACTTGATCCGAAGCCAGGTTCAAAAGGGGCAGCAAGCTTTTATTATCTATCCCCTGGTGGAGGAATCAGAAAATAGCGAGACCAAAGCTGCAGTAGAAGACCATGCCCGCTTACAGTCCGAGGTGTTTCCTGACCTCAAGCTTGGCTTGTTACATGGACGCATGCGCCCAGAGGAAAAAGAGGAAGTCATGCGCTCGTTTCACGACCGTGAAACGACCATCCTGGTTACTACATCGGTGGTTGAAGTGGGTGTAGACGTACCTAATGCAACGGTCATGCTCGTTGAAGGCGCCAATCGATTTGGCCTGGCTCAATTGCATCAATTCCGCGGACGGGTAGGCCGGGGATCAGAGAAATCTTACTGTCTGCTTATACCAGATACTGCTGATGCGGTCGAAAACGAGCGCTTGCAGGTGATGGCGGAAACCAACGATGGGTTTATTCTGGCAGAGCGCGATCTGGAACAACGCGGCCCAGGAGAATTTCTTGGTACACGCCAATCCGGCTATGGAGGGTTGCGCCTGGCAAGCCTGACGGACATTCACTTGATTGATGCTGCACGCCGGCACGCTCAGGCTTTGTTCGCCGCTGACCCAGAGCTAAAACTACCGCAACACAAAGCGCTCTCCATCGCGCTAACAGATTTTTGGATGCCGCCCAGCACAGACCCTGCACCTTTGGGCTCGCTTGCCGCTCGTACGGATATCAGTTAATCATGAAAATGGTGGCTTTTCCACAACCACAGAATTGGCATAAACCTTGCTACAGAGACTGTGGGTGTATTGATGAGAGGTGCAATGGTTAGAGCTGTTTTTCCTGGCACATTTGATCCGATCCATTACGGACATATTGATATTGCCCAGCGTGCGGCGCGCCTGTTTGACGAAGTGGTGATCGCCGTTTATGACCGTCCCCTGAAATCACTGTTATTTCCACCCGACCAGCGTATACAGCTCGTCCAACAGTCCTTTCAGGGAAAAGACAATATTAAAATTATGGGGTATAGCGGTTTGACCGTGGAATTTTGCCATGCAATAAACGCACAGGTGATTGTGCGTGGCTTGCGGGTGTTTTCTGATTTTGAATATGAGTTCCGAATGGCGCTTGCCAATCACCGTCTGGCGCCAAAGATCGAGGTAATCGCTCTGATCACGGCCGAGGAGCACACCTTTTTGTCTAGCACCACAGTGCGTGAAATTGCCTCCCTGAATGGAGATGTCAGCAGCATGGTCCCACTCCATGTTGCTAAAGTCTTAGCGGATCGCTTTCATGAGCTGGGTGATAGCCAACAAGTAGTACCTACTTCTTCATTACGCGATTGAACAGTATAATAAAAACTATGTAACAAGCGGTAAGTAACCGTTGACGAAAATGAAATTTGCGAGTAATTTAATAAAGATAAATCATCTTGAAAAAACCCCGGCATAATGCGTTGGATCGCAAGGGGAGGAACTCATGGATATATTACATCTTGTAGATCGATTGGAAGAAGCTCTCAACCAGAGCCGGCCGTTGTGGTTTACAAAGAGCGTCATCGTGGATGAGGACCGTATCCTGGATATTATCGATCAGATGCGAGTGGCTATCCCCGATGAAGTTAAAAAGGCGCAGCAATTACTCGCCCAACGTGACCGGCTTTTAGCGCAGGCTCAGGAAGAAGCCAATCGCACCCTTGCGATTGCCCGCGAGAAGAGTGAGCAGCTGGTCGAGCGTGATGCCATCGTCCAGGCAGCTCATGCCCGTGCGGAGCAGATCGTCAATCAATCGCGTACCTCCATTGAAGATACCCGCCAGGAAGCAGATAATTACGTCATCGAAACGCTGACCACACTGGAAATCGAGCTGGATCGCTACCTAAACCAGGTACGAAATGGCATCCGGACTTTGAAGGATGAGGCCCTGCGCGATAAATCCCAGGACGAAACTTAATCCCTTTTTGAATTTCAAAGCAGGGCTGGCGCTGGTATGAATGACCAATGCCGGCCCTGCTGGTTTTAATGCATGCTTGATTTACGCTCCGGGTGGACAAAAGCGATTTCAAGAATCCAGTCGATCAAACCGGGTAAGGCTCGGTTTAACCAAATTGCCAGGTGCATAACCGCTGGCATGACTAACGTACGGCGAGGGCGCTGCACCAGTTTCCACACTGCCTGCGCCACATCCTCTGAACTCAAAAGTAGCCATCCAGGTGTTTTAAAACCTGTTTTGCGCGCTGCACCGGTATGCTGACTGAACTCCGTCTCCACCGCCCCAGGGTAGATACCCGATACCCGTATCCCAAGAACACCCACTTCACGACGCAAGGCTTCCGTGAAACCACGCAAAGCGAATTTGGACGCAGAATAAATGCTGAAGGTTGGCGGAGCGATGAAGCCCGCCACAGACGACATATTGATAATGTGCCCACTTTTTTGTGCAATCATGACGGGCAATACCACCTGCGTAAGACGGATGACCGCATTCAAATTGACCTGCAGCAGCGCCTCAACATCTACCTGTGGGTCAAGTGCTTCCAGCCAATTCAGTCGACCAAAACCAGCATTATTAAAAAGTACATCAATACGCTTGAAACGCTCCAGCGCGACAGAGACTAACTCCTGCACCTGTTCTGGCTTGGTTACATCAACCGCCAACGGCAAAGCTTCCCCTCCCGCCTGACTTATTTCATGAGCCAGTTCTTCCAACCGGTCCAGGCGCCGCGCCGCCAGAACGACCCGATATCCACGCGAACCAAAATAACGGGCAGTAGCGGCGCCGATCCCAGAAGACGCGCCGGTGATCAATAGTACGGGTTGGTCAGACATCTGTTCTCCATGGTTCCCAATGAGATAAAGTACGCGCAGGCCCTGATTATCCTCGATGAAATCATCCTGGTCAACCAATCAATTGCCTCTTGACAAAATCAATAATTAATTATATTATACAAACAGGTTTGCATTACAAACTAGTTTTCGGAGGACAAGATCATGCAAGATGAAGTAAAAACTGCTCAACAACGTGCCCGCTTGTACTGGTACCGGGATGGGATTAGCGAAATCGCCTTTGGGGTTATTTGCCTGTTCTTGGGTCTATACTTTCTCATCCTGGCAGTATTGCCTCCCGGCTCTTTACTTGCCAGTATGCTCAGCATCGGAATGGTCTTCTACATCCTGGCTTCAGGCTACATCACCACAAAAGCAGTTAACGCTGCCAAAGCACGCCTGGTATACCCACGTAGTGGATACGTGCAGCTAAGACCGCCACCCACTCGTCGGCGCTATCTGGTGGCCCTGCTTGCCATGCTTATCAGCGGCTCTGTAATTGCTTTACTCTCATTTACCTCAGCCCCTATAAGCTGGATCCCTGCAATCAGTGGATTCATTTTTGCTGTGGTGTTGGCCTTTTTGGGATATCAAAACAATTTACCACGATTTTATGGGTTGTCCGTTTTAGCCCTGGTAATTGGTATTGCTGTAGCTATTAGCAATTTGGAGCAAAACCTGGATCTGGCATTGTTCTATACCGGAATAGGCGTGGCAATCATCCTTTCAGGTTTGTTGGTGCTTCGAAATTATCTAAAGAGCACACCACTCAGTGGAGAAGAGCTTTCATGAGCCCAGACTGGAATGATCTCTCCAATATCGACCGGCTGATCCATGAGCCTGCGCGACTGATTATCATTGCCACACTGTATGTGGTGGAAAGGGCTGATTTTCTCTACCTGCAAGGAGAGACAGGATTGACCAAGGGGAATTTGTCTTCCCATCTCTCCAAGCTAGAGGCGGGTGAATATGTTGAAATTGAAAAAACCTACCAGGGCAAAATTCCCCTCACCATCTGCCGCCTGACTGAGGCTGGTCGCAAAGCATTTGAAGCCTACCGCCTGCACATGCGTCAATTCGTCGAAAAGACCACACCAGAGTAATGGATTTCTATAAAATATTCAATCAACCCAGGTAAATGGTCATTCGATCCAGCTGGCATCTCGCACCTGACGGGTCAGAGTGCTTTGCTGGATCTCCCATACTTCACTGGCAAAACCCTCAATAAAAAATCGATCATGTACAACTGCAATCACAGCCCCGTGATAACTTGCCAGAGCTTTTTCGAAGCTCGCTCGCGCCGGGATATCCAGATGATTGATCGGTTCGTCCAGTAACAGCAGGTTACATCCCTGTGCTACCAGGCAAGCCAGAGTAAGACGCGCCCGCTCTCCATAGGAAAGGTTCCCGACCAGAGTGAAGACATCATCACCGGTAAACAGAAACTGATGTAAAAATGTGCGCCCAGCGGTCTCAGTGAATGCCGCTTGCATCATAATCGTTCTCAGTACATCCACCTGAGGATCGAGCTCTTCCTGTTCCTGCGCCATATAGCCTAGACGCACACTTAGCCCGAGGTACATCTCTCCGACCAACACTGGAAGCCGCCCGGCAAGTGTGCGTAATAGGGTTGTCTTCCCCGCCCCATTTGGACCAATTAGCGCTATGCGACTGCCTTGTTGAACACTGGCTGAGATTCCACTAACCAGTGTCACCCCATCGAACCCAATGGATAGATCATCCAGGCGCAAGACGTCTCGCCCGCTGGCAGACGCGGCCCCAAAATCCAATTTCATTTGCCAGGTGGAGCGCGGTTTCTCCAGGCGGTCTTCGGTTTGAAGTTTCTCCAGGCGCTGCTCCAAAGCTTTTGCCCGCCGGACAGTTCCTGCACTGCGGTTGCCAAAGAAACCTCTGGCAAATTTATCATTGGTGTCCGCCTTACCGCCCTTGCGAAAACGAGCCACGCTGCGTATGGCGCTCGCCGAACGGCGCAGACGCCCAATTTCATCTTGCTGATCGCGGTAAGCCTGCCAACGCTTCTCTTGCTCAGCAATTTTGTGTTCGAGATAAGCTGAGTAATTACCCGAAAATGAGCGCAGGGTGTGCGTAACTGGGTCAAGTTCCAAGATTCCGGTGGCAATGCGATCCAAAAATGCCCGATCATGCGAGACGACCAGCATCCCCGAAGCGGTCAATTGAGGCGAGCTGCACAACCAGTCTTCCAACCACTCCAACATTTCAATATCCAGATGATTGGTAGGTTCATCCAATAAGAGTAGTTTAGGTTGAGCGAGTAAAACACCCGCTAACGCCAGGCGTGTTTTCTGACCACCACTCAAATGGGCGACAGGCAGGTCTTTGGATAGCCCACCTAAACCAAGCCCTGCCAGTACGAGCGGTGCAAGCCTCTCCAACATAACAGCCTGTTCCAAACGGTATAGCACCTGATCATAGGTTTGTTGTAACAAAACATCCTGGGGGGTCTCTGCTAGCTTTGCTGCCAGGCGCATGAGGTCCTGCTCGATGACTTGCAGGTCATTTTCGGGACCTGATAAATAAGATTCCAAAGTATCGAATGGACGAGGATGCTGCCCCTGCGGCAGATAACCTATGCGCAGACTAGGTGGATCCAGCTGGATACTCCCCGAATCCGCTTGCTCATGCCTGGCAATTAAACGCAACAGGGTCGTTTTTCCACTGCCATTCGACCCGATCAAGCCTAATCTTTCGCCCGGGCTGACCACCAGGTTTATATCTTTAAGAATAGTTTCAATCCCGTAGGATTTCGAGATGTTCGAAATTTTTAGCATAACAACCTGCCTTTTAAAAACAAAAACCGCGAGCATCCGCTCCCGGCAAATCCGCAAATCCCATGGTGATGCTCAAAAAATGATTCTGTTACAGGTTGTTCACAATCATCCCAATCACCTCAAGTGATAATTTACTGCTGCCGGAATTATACCATCAGTTAAACAGAATAATTCTGTTCTCCAATAAGGTTGCAGGTTCGTCCAATTACATATAGAATACACCCTAATCATCCAGATTATGCCGGCATTTACCGGCTCCTTCGCCAAAGGAGATCCGCTGATGAGTGATACATTCGACTTTGGGGGCGACATTGTTTGGCACCCGGGGCCGGACTATATCGAACGGGCAAACCTGAGCCATTTTATGTGGCAGCATCGCATCCAGAACTATGCTGAATTGATGCGCCGCTCCACGGAAGATCCGGCCTGGTTCACGGAAGCTGTGCTGAATTTCCTGGATATCCGCTTTCAACAACCTTACTCACAAGTATTAAATATGAGCCGTGGCCCAGCCTGGCCAATCTGGTGCCAGGATGCCCAGCTGAATATCACCACCAACTGCCTGGATCGCTACCTGGATACTCCTGCTGCCTCACGCCCTGCCTTAATATGGGAGGGTGAGGAAGGCACAACGCGCACTCTAACCTACGCAGACTTATCTCGACAAGTCAATCAAGTCGCGAATGCTTTACGCTCGTTGGGATGCAGCAAAGGAGACGTTATTGGTCTTTTTATGCCAATGGTGCCGGAGATTGTCAGCGCACTCCTGGCAATTGCGCGCATCGGGGCAGTTATCTTACCGCTTTTCTCCGGTTATGGTCCTGGAGCCATTGCCACACGCCTGGCTGACGCTAACGCCAAAGCACTATTTACAGTGGATGGCACATTGCGCCGCGGCAAACAAGTGGAGATGAAATCCATTGTAGACAAAGCCGCTGAGCAGGTTCCTACCTTACAGCACGTAATCGTCCTTGAGCAGGTGGGGCTGGATATTCCGATGATGAGCGGGCGGGACTATTGGTGGCAGCACCTGATAGAAAACCAACCAGACGCCTGTGAAGCCGAACTTACCGCCGCCGAAGATATCCTGATGATCCTGTACACATCTGGTACCTCCGGTCGCCCCAAAGGCGCTGTCCATACCCATTGCGGATTCCCGATCAAGGCCGCTCAAGATATGGCCTTTGGAACCGATGTCCACCCTGGCGACTTGATTTACTGGATCACGGATATGGGCTGGATGATGGGTCCCTGGCTGGTTTTCGGTTCACTCGTGCTCGGCGCAACTTTTCTAATTTACGATGGCGCACCCGATTACCCCGGACCAGATCGTTTGTGGGCGCTCGTAGCCCGCCATCGCATCACCACATTGGGCGTCTCGCCCACGCTGGTGCGCGCGCTTATCCCGCATGGCAACCAGTTTTTTCGCAAACATGATCTTTCCTCGCTGCGTTTTTTTGCTTCGACAGGCGAGCCATGGAATCCTGCCCCATGGATGTGGTTATTCCGGGAGGTTGGTGAAGGCCGGCGTCCGGTCATCAACTATTCTGGTGGCACAGAAATCTCGGGGGGCATTGTGATGGGCAATCCATTGCTCCCGCTCAAACCATGCGCTTTCTCGGCTCCCTGCCCCGGGATTGCGGCAGATATTTACGACGAATCAGGGCAGTCGCTGCGAGGGCAGGTGGGTGAACTGGTTATTAAAGCCCCCTGGATCGGGATGACACGCGGTTTTTGGGGTGATCCTCAGCGTTACTTGGATACTTACTGGTCGCGCTATCCGGGTGTGTGGCAGCATGGGGATTTCGCTGCCGTGGATTCCGATGGGATGTGGTACATCTTGGGTCGTTCAGATGATACGATCAAGGTCGCTGGCAAGCGACTGGGGCCGGCTGAAATAGAATCGCTGATGGTGCAGCATCCCACTGTCATTGAAGCGGCTGCCATCGGCGTACCTGACGAAATCAAGGGCAATGCCCTGGTTGTTTACTGTGTCCTGGCAGTGGGCTGTGGAGTTTGTGAAGAACTGCGCCAGGAGCTCTACCAGCACCTGGTCAATAATCTAGGCAAGTCTCTCGCCCCGAAAGCGATCTATTTTGTGTCAGATCTACCCAAGACGCGCAACGCCAAGGTCATGCGCCGTATGATCCGGGCAGCTTACCTGGGCGAGGACCCGGGCGATACATCATCACTGGTAAATCCAGAAGCTGTGGAAGAAATCCGCAGAGCCTTGTAAGGAGATCTATATGCCAACACCCCGCATGCGTATCGCTAATTTAGATGAGGCCAGCTTAAAAAAATTACGCACGCTCGAAGAAGCTATGGGAGCGACAATCCTCGCTTTAGAACCTATTTACCCGGTGGCGCAGCTTACCCCTGAACAACTTGAGATACTCCAGAAACTTGAAAAAGAACTGGGTGTAGTCCTGATCGCCTATCAAACCAGCTAACCTCTAACCACAACTTTCGTTTATGGGAGGGCCATCATGAATTTCGACTTAACTGAAGAGCAATCTATGTGGCGTGCTACAGTACACGGGTTTGTAGCGCAAGAAGTCAAACCACATGCTCGCGAGGTCGATGAAGAAGCTCGCTTTAACCAGGAAGCAGTTCGCAAAATGGGTCCGTTGGGCTTACTAGGTCTTAACGTTCCCGAGGAATTTGGCGGGGCAGGTGTAGATTCCGTTTCAGCTGCGATAGCAATTGAAGAGCTGGGTTGGGGATGCGGCAGCACTGCCCTGGCAATCGCAGCCCACAATGGATTGGGATGCGCTCCTATCGCCTTGTTCGGCAGTCAGGCGCTCAAAGAAACCTTCCTGCCTCCCGTCGCCACCGGAACTGGAAAACTGGCAGCCCTGGCGCTCACCGAACCAGGTGCAGGATCGGACTTAAAAGGTGGGGTTTTAACCAAAGCTGAAAAAATTGGAAATGAATGGGTGATCAACGGTAATAAGATGTGGTGCACAAACGCCAGCGTGGCCGATTTTATCATCACCCTGGTGCGCACCGGCAAAGACAAGGGATCGCATTCGCTTAGTTTGATTGTTGTTCCAACCAATACCCCTGGTTTGCAGATTGGCCCTGCCGAGAAAAAGATGGGGCTCAAAGGTTCTCCCACGCATGCAGTCAACTATGAAAATGTAACGGTTCCTTTAGCATATGTCCTTGACGAGCCTGGTGCTGGTTTGCGCCAGACTCTGAGTGTGCTGGATGGCGGACGGGTGAGTATTGGGGCTCTGTCAGTTGGACTGGCCCAGGCAGCTTATGAGGAAGCTCTACAATATGCGCAGGAAAGGCAAACTTTTGGGCAACCGCTGGTGGAGCACCAGGCCATCCAATGGATGCTGGCTGATGCCGCCACTGAGATCCAATCCGCGCGCCTGCTCGTCCGTTATGCAGCCTGGTTAAAAGGCGAAGGGCGACCGTATACTCAGGAAGCCGCCATGGCAAAATTATATGCCACTGAGATGGGCGAGCGTGTGTGCCGCAATGCGATCCAGGTGCATGGTGGGTATGGATATAGTCGAGAATTCCCGGTTGAACGGATATATCGCGACGCCCGCCTGATGACGATTGGTGAAGGCACCAGTGAAATTCAGCGCCTGGTGATCGCCCGCCAGATACTCCACAATTAATCAAAATCGACCGGCTCGCGGATCATCTACTCGAGCCGGTCGATCGAATTTACAAGCCCTATTGGATATCAGTTATCAGAAGCTACTGCGCTGCTGGTATTCAATGCTTTCCATTCAGAGGGCGGCCAATAAACGACCTCAGCTTTCCCAATCACATTCTTCAATGGCACCATCCCCCAACTGTGTGAATCGGATGAATTATTACGATTATCACCCAACACAAATAAGGAATTCGCAGGCACCTGCCATTCACCGTCATAATTTGGCGCAGAATTGATGTACGGCTCTTCTAAAATGCTGCCATTTACGATCACTTGATTATCCCGCACCACTACAGTATCACCTGGCAAGCCAATAACTCGCTTGATGTACGGCTCGCGGCCAGGGTCGGGAGGGTAATGAAAAACAACCACATCACCACGTTCCGGCTCGCCCAATTTATAAGCAACCTTATTTACAATCACATAGTCACCTGCATAAAGAGTAGGTTGCATACTGATTGATTCAATGCGTATGCGAGCAGAAATCGCATTGATCCCAAGGAACAGGACTAGCGAAAGCACAACAGTTTCCAAGACATCAATAATAAAACGCCGAACACTCCCGCGGTTGTTATCTTCGGGGAGATCCAGTTCTGGATCGGGAATAATTTCCGTTTCGAAATTCTCCATGCCTACACATTCCTGAAACGCTTTTGCGCTTTTATGTTTAAAGATTCCGCAGGGCAGAAAAAATGGCGTTATTTTCTCCCACCAATGCGTAGCACCTGGATATTATACGCCTTTTTGTTATCCCTTTTGGTGACCAGCTTCCGCCTGAGGATCTTCCCGTAACAATTGAACAGCATGTGGTAAGACTGGCAGGATAACATTCAAGTTTTCTACTGCCCCTCGCGGGCTGCCTGGTAGATTAACAATTAACGTACTGCCCCGAATACCAGCGGTTGCTCGCGAGAGCATGGCATGCGGGGTCACTTGCAGGCTGGCAGCGCGCATCGTCTCAGCCAGACCAGGTGCGCTCCGCTCAACGACAGCCAGCGTAGCTTCGGGAGTCACATCCCGGTGATTGAAACCTGTACCTCCAGTAGTGAGCAAGACATCCATGCTATGCGAGTCACACCAACCCACCAGGGTTTCTTGCAATACGGCCAATTCATCAGGTACAATGGCAATTTGGACCACTTGCCACCCTTGCTCGACCACGACTGCTTCTAAAGCCGGGCCAGAAATATCCGGGCGCTCACCACGCGAAGAACGGTCCGAAACTGTCAGAATTCCAACCCTAAGCGGGGTCGCACTGAGGTCGCGATTCACTTAAACCAGATCCTTTCCGTAAACATGCAGCGGCAGCCGCTCGTGGCCGCGTTGCTCGTAAAAATCTATTGCAGCATCATTATCCTGTGTGACCAGCAAATAATAGCGCAAGCAACCTTTAGCCCGCAGTTGGGCTTCGACAGCCTGCATCATCGCCTCACCTAGCCCCTGGCGCCGATATATTGAGCTTACAGCAAGATGATACACCATCCCGCGACGCCCGTCAAAACCGCCCAATACTGCACCGACCAGGTGGCCACTATGCTCCGCAACTAAAAAAAGGTCGGGGTCACGCGCCAGCTTCTTATGGATTTCCTCGGGGGTATCTGAACGCCCAATATGCACACCAGGACCAGCGGTACTCCACAATTCAAGCACTGCATACAGATCATCCGGGAAACGAAATGGGCGGATAGAAATCTGAGACTTCAAGGCATCAATCATCTTCATGACCCAGTAGCTGCTTCCATGGGCCGTGCACTCCATCATCCGTAACACCAAAAAAGAAGCGATAACCATCCTGCGTACGCTGCACCAGGTCATAACGGGTGATATTGCCCTGTTTTTGACGGCTGATCAAACCTAGATTTCCCTGCCAATCGATTGCGACCTTGGAAAGGTCGCCAGCCAGAGCAGAATAGCGCGTAATCGCATAATGCCATAAGCGCCGGGCAGAAGTGCGCGTCACATTCTGAACCACGTTGCCATTGCGCAGGTCGCGCATCGAATAATAGTGTGCACCGTCACGTTCTTGTACTGAAACGACCTCCACCCCGGTGCGCGGAGCTGTATCTTCATGTCTCTCATAGGCTATTTCAACCGGAGGCTCTTTGGTTTCAGCCGGACGCACTTCAACCGTCTTGGTGGTCAATTTGGGGCTGCGCGTCACCAGGCTGACAATCTCATCGCGCACAGCCAGACCAGTCTCAGTTTCTGAACGCACATAAATTTTGTTCTCATCCACTGCATAGGGCGGGTCTCCCCCGCGCGGGACCAGCACGCGCAAAATCTTCTTGCCACCAGCTTCATGTACATCCACAGTACATTGCAGGGGTGGGCTGATGCGATTGCTGATTTCCATCTCTAATTGCTGGGTCGCCTGTTCTGGGTCAGGCACGCCTATCACCGGCTCTGCAGGTTTATCACTCATGCCAATATAGATGGTACCGCCATTGGTATTGGCGAAGGCGCACACATCAGCAATAATGGCGTAACGTTTTCCTCCACGCACTGTCATACTTTCGTGAAATTCCTGGACAATGCTGGAACCTTCCTCACGTGCAGAATAGATAAAATCGTATGCTGGTTCAGCCTTGGCACGATGTGGGCGAGAGCGAGCAAAATCATTGCTGGTGAACAATTCAACCAATGAATCAAAGCTTAAATCAGGCAGTAGCATATCCGTCGCCCGGTCGCCAATCCCCAGATTCTTCTTCCGCACCGGATCAGTACTCAAGCGGTGGCAATCCGAGCCTTGAATACAGTGCATCCGGCGTGGGTATTCGGGTTTCGTGCCATTAAAAAATGCGGCCGTAGCGCGTGGTGTTTTGAGTTCCAGGTCAGTAACTTCCAGGGCGTGCAAATGAGGATCCTGAGTGTAGGCAATTTTGGTTTGCCCGCCGAATGAAAATCCACGCATGGCTACACCGTTACTTGAATTGGCATGCGCAGCGATGACCAGACCACCCGCCTCATGGATCATCTGGTAAGCGCTCAGAACGTCTGTGGTAGCCCCTACGGTTGCCGAGCCATAATCCAACTGGTCAGGGGGAATATTCAGATCGAGCAGTAAATGCTCAATTTCTCGCAAAGGTTTCTCGGGCGGAAAAATACCCAGGATATGGAAACCGAAGGTAGCGGTGAATTCGAAGCCAGGAAAGACAACGATTTTCCCTAACAAGCGACGATATTCATTAAGCTTGTGCCTTTCTTCCGGCATCATGCGATCCAGCTTCTCCAGGAGCTCGAGTTGCTGCATTTCATCGCGAATCTTGCGATAACCCGCGACCGTGTTGTGGTCCGTCAGCGCGATAGCGTTCAGGCCGCGCGCCTCAGCTCGATACAAAATATCTAGGTAAGTTGCATCCGGTTGCTGGTAATCGCTGGAAGCCGGTGTATGGAGATGCAAATCAACGGTATACCATTGCATAGAGGAAGATCCGCGTTTCTTTGGCATTTCAGGCTCCCAGAGCTTTCTTAATCTTGCCCATCAGTTCATCCGGCATATAAGGTTTCATAATAAATCCATCTGCACCAGTCTCCTGGCTGCGTTGCTCATAATCTACTCCCGAGGAGAGCAGAACTCGGGTAAGTTTTAAATCCTGGTCCATGCGCAATTGGTTTAAGAGATCAAACCCGTTCACCTTCCGCAGATGGACATCCAATAACACCAAGGCTGGTTTCTCATTCCGCACTGCATCCACCATTTCATCTAAACTATTTTCTTTTTTTACTTGCACTACACAATATCCTTCCAACTGCAGGAGTGTCTCCAGCAGTAAGCCCATCGTGGCATCGTCTTCAATTACCATCACCTTCGTCTGATCGGCCATGTCATTGCACCATAGCCGGTTCGGCTGGTTCCTGTGCCTCCGGGATCACAACTTCATCCAAGGCACCATCCAGAACATCCTCAATTTTCTCGGCCAACACGAATTGAACATCCTTGCGTACGTCCTCTGGCAAGTCATCCAGATCAGCTTCGTTACGCGCCGGCAGGAAAACTGTTTTTAATCCAAAGCGGTGGGCTGCCAAAACCTTCTCTTTGACCCCACCAACCGGCAGCACCTGACCGCGCAGGGTGATTTCACCGGTCATCGCTACATCTGCCCGAACCGGACGACCTGATATCAGGGAGACCAAAGCCACTGCCATGGCCACGCCAGCCGAGGGGCCATCTTTCGGCTGTGAGCCGGCTGGCACATGCAAATGAATATCCGTGTTTTCAAAGAAATCTTCTTTCAAGCCAAGCCGAGACGCACGCGAGCGCACATAAGACAGTGCAGCTCTGGCAGATTCTTGCATTACATTGCCGATCGAGCCAGTAACCTGGAAACCCTTATTTCCTGGCATGCGCGTGGCTTCGATAAATAACACCTCTCCACCAACCGGCGTCCACGCCAGACCTGTAGCAACTCCAGGGAGCGATGTGCGCTCGGCGATTTCTTCCAGACCATAAAACTTGGGGCGACCCAGCAATTCAGAAATATTTTCCTCGGAGATTACTGTATTCTCGATCTTTCCCTCCGCAATCTGTGTAACCAGCTTGCGGCAGACTGCCCCGACTTCGCGTTCCAGGTTGCGCACCCCGGCCTCACGCGTATAGGATCGAATTATCTTTTGCAAACTCGCATCAGTGAAGATAACTTCCTGGCTGCGCAAACCATTTTCCCGCAGTTGGCGTGGGATCAAATAACCCTTTGCAATAGCAATTTTTTCGTTCTCTGTGTAGCCTGCCAGAGAGATGATCTCCATGCGGTCACGCAACGGTCCGGGGATCGGCTCAAGCAAGTTTGCCGTAGTGATAAAAAACACCTGGGAGAGATCATAAGCCACTTCAAGATAATGATCACGGAACTCAGCGTTCTGTTCGGGGTCCAGCACTTCCAAAAGCGCCGAAGCAGGGTCTCCATGGAAATCAAAGACCAGCTTATCGACCTCATCCAACATAAATACCGGGTTATGACTCTCTACCCGCCGAACGGATTGAAGAATGCGTCCTGGCATCGCCCCAATATAAGTACGGCGGTGGCCGCGAACTTCTGCCTCGTCACGCATGCCACCCAATGAAATACGCACGAATTTTCGCCCCATTGCCCGGGCAATCGAGCGTCCCAGTGAGGTTTTCCCTACCCCAGGAGGGCCGACAAAACATAAGATCACCCCCTCCCGCAACCGGTGGATTTCATCGACCGGTTCCTGGGAAAGCTCCTCTGCGCGCTCCAGGCGTAGCTTACGCACCGCCAGGTATTCCAGGATGCGTTCCTTGACATCTTCCAGTCCAAAATGATCCTGGTCGAGCACTTCCCGCGCATGGCTGATATCCAGATTATCGCTCGTAGTTGATGACCAGGGCAAAGAGGTGAGCCAATCCAGGTAGGTCCGGATCACTCCATATTCGGCTGCAGCGGTAGGCAGCCGCGATAATCGTTCCAGCTCGCGGCGAGCTTGTTTTTCGGCTTCCTCGGGCATCTGCGCCGTATCAATTTTCTGGCGAAATTCTTCAACTTCAACCGCTTGCTCATCTGCCTCACCCAGCTCGCGTTGGATTGCTTTTAACTGCTCACGCAGAAAGTATTCCCGCTGTACCTTTTCGATCTCCGAGCGAGCTTCATTTTGAATCTTTTGACCGATTTCGAGTACTTCGGCTTCATGTGCCAGGATGTTAACCAGACGCCGCAATTTTTCGGAAGCCGAGTCGATTTCCAACAATTCCTGTGCATCACTAAGGTCCATGCGCTGGAAATTCGAAATGGTATAGACTGTCTCCAGAGGATCTTCCAGCGCCGTAACCGATGCCACCAATTCACGCGGGATGGATGGGATCATATCCGCGATATGCTCGAATTGGGTGCGAGCGTTGCGCGCCAGCGCTTCCAACTCCAACCCTTCCTCAACCACCTCTGGGATAAGTTCAATATGCGCCTTGAGATATGGCTCACTTTGGATAAATTCGCCCAGGCGGAATCGCGCCATGCCCTGAACGACCAGACGAATGGTTCCGTCTGGGGCGCGAAACAAACGGTGAACAATCGCCACTGTACCGACAGGATACAGGTCTTCTGGTTCAGGGGTTTCCAGATCAGGGTCGCGTGAAGCAACCAGCCCGATCAGCCGCTCATCACTGCTCATCACCTCGTCCACCAGGCGGATCGAGCGAGGCTGTCCAATCGTCAAGGGGACAGCCGTCTGAGGATAAACCACCAGACCGCGCAAGGGCAGGATTGGAAGAACGGGTGGGATCTGGCTCTGGCCATTCTGCTCCTGGCTTGAAGCATCGCCTTCACCACGCTCATCCGAAAGCACCCGCGTTTGGATTGGTCGCAGCAGAAATTCCTCCATCGAAGCTTCTTCTTCCTTAAGCCAATTCAACATTTCTAATAAATTTGAATTCCAACGTGATGCAGGCATTTAGCCTTCCAATCTGATAGCTTACTCTTCAATATGAATCTGCTTAGGAAATGCTTTTGGAAGCACCAGGCGCAAGAATCCATCTCGATAAGTCGCCTCGACCAGTTCAGATTGAACAGGCAAGGGCAACTCGATTTCAACACTAAACTCGCCAAATCGGATTTCCATTTGGTGAAAAGCCCGACGTTCGTTGGCATCTGGGCGTGTGCCACGAATAGACAGGAAACGTCCATCCAGTTCAATCATAAAATCAGATTCGCGCATCCCGGCAATTTCCAAACGAACTACGAGCGCCTCTTCCGTTTCAAAAACGTCTGTCAGTGGGCGCCATAAAGGCGTGCGTACATTCAAACGCCAAAAACCAGATCCGGGATCGCCAAAAGCAAAACGATCATGCGTCCATTGGTGCGGGTTAGAAGGATCATCAGGTTTTGGAGCTGTCACAATCATGGCTCTCACTCCTGTCTTGTATAACAATCGGCAATACTTAAATGAGTAGGGAGAAGACCTTAAGCGCCCCCGGCGGGATTCGAACCCACAACCTCGTGCTTAGAAGGCACTTGCTCTGTCCATTGAGCTACGGGGGCAAAAACGATTAATCCAAGCAGGGCCGTAATCCCTTATAAACACGCGTGCCCGTGAGAGTACGCAATATCACTTCCGGCTGGCGACCGAGGGTTTCAGCCAATTCTACGGGGGTCATCGGTGTATTACCATTGGCAAGAAACAAACGAAAAACCGAATCGACCAGCGTAGTTTGCTCGGAAATAAACGACTGTTGGCGGGCGCAATGGGTAATTAAGATATGCTGCACGCCATCCACCTGCTGCACTTCAGCAGTCTCAGGGTCTACCCAATCTACCATCTCATCAACGCCCGTATTGGCAAAAGTTTCCTGGTGCTCCGGGCAGAGATAACTAAGTAGATAGACGCGCCAATCTCGGTCGACTTGACTCCACCAGTCAAAGTCGATATGAAAATGAGTTTGCAGGGTAGGCTTAACGAGGCTTATGCGCCGTGGTTCAGTCACTAAAGGTGCCTCCGTATCAAATAGACCTGAGCATGCCGACCAGCAGGTCAGGCACAGAAAAAATATTGCTTATGAATACTCCGAATCATTAAACCGAAAATGTAGGTCGCCAACATGCACAAACCAGGGCCGTGAAGCCAGCAGCGCCAGGATTGGACCAGGCGGGCAGCGCCGGATCACATTCACAACTGCATACAACTCGCTGGCATGCACATGGCTCTGCGGGTTCAACTTGGCCAGCTCACGCACTGTGTTGACGACAGTTTTTTCGAAAGGTGTGCGCTCTTTTTGCAGGCGCAGCCAAACTTGGTCGACTGCTTCTGTATCCGGGACGGCTATCGCCATACGTTCATCAAAAACAGCATTGATCACCTGTTTTAACATCGCGAAAACCAGGCCACCGTCTGAACCAACCAGCACAGTTCGTACCCATTCACGACTGGAGCGGCGTGAACTTGTCCCGATAATGACCTCTCCAGGCTCGTTCCCTTGCCTGACACTCACCTGGCTACCAGGCACCAGGCCTTGTTTGGTATACCAATCATGCAAACCGAATACGTAGCGTTTCTCTGGTACAACCCATCCCGGGAACTTATCCCCACTGTCACCATCTACTAACATGAAGCGAATGCGGGGCGCTTCATATGCCGTGGGAAACAGGTGGCGCAGGCGAGCTGATAACGGCAATGTGCCCGATCGCCAATGTGGGTAGATGAGATTGATCAGGACCTCGTCCTGGTCCTGGAAAGGGCTTTTAATCGGGGAAAGCTCATCTCCCAGCTCACTCTCCAGCCCGATCATGCTTTCTGTCAGTAGCGAGCGGTCGTATTCAAGCCCGGCATAACGCAGATAAAGCGGAGGTTCTAATACCTCAGCTGGCTCCAGGCGATGCAGGAACCACAGCACCTGTCCTACAGGGCCTACTTCATCAAAACGTGGGTCTTCTTGCAACGCCAGATCAAGAGAAAATTCGATCAATTTAGGATTGACATCTGCATTGAGCTCGATCTGCTCAATCAGTTCTGTCGTAGAAATGGGCCCACCTCCCGACATATCCAAAACTGCTTCGGCAAGATTTAGATGCCCGACATTTACATCCACTAATAATGCGCGCGGAAACCAGCGACCGGCGATCCGCACAAAATCTGGATTAGAAGCGAATTCTTCTTCGAGAGCGGTTTTTAAATCCTCACCATATTCATCAAGTACGGACTGCATATCCCACTCAGAGGGCGCGGCGCGCGCTTCGAGCGGTTGGTTGAGTTTATGCTCTGCCAATCCTGCCACAAACTGGCGCTTGTCGCCATTATCAAATTGCACTCGGATTACCTCAAAGTCGCCGATTTCCGGATTTTTTCCTGGCCGTAGATCAACCACGCTTCCCGATTGCCAATTGAAAACTGGAAATACCAGTTTCTGACCGATCGTGTAAGAATTCTTTGGAAGGTAGGTGTCCCCTCCAGCAGTGCGTTGTTTTTCCAACAACAGGATTTCCTGCCGGATGCGCTCTTCCACAAGGGTGGCGATCAACTCCTCTGTCGTCAAAGGCGTTTCACGTTCCAACAATGTGGTATAAAGATATTCCACATCGTCGCCATTTACTTCGAAGCGCTTCCAATAATCTTCGCTCAATAATGAAGTAGAAACCATAACCATTGATTGCCTCTGTTTTGCTTACTTGCCGGGCACATGGCGCGCCAAAATAACACTTTTCGCCTGACCAGGCACACTTATTATACTCGACAGATGGACTGCAAGAAAATATTGCGGATTAATTATTATAATTGGAGATGACAAGACCTAAATGTTCCTACTGATCAAAAGATTGTTCAGGCTGACAGAATATGGAGTGAACAAATGGCAGATCAAACCTGGGAATTCCTCACTGAGACAGATGGTGAATTAAACGCCGAAATCATGCGCGGCCTGTTGGTCGCTCAGGGTATCCCTGTAACGCTATCACAAGAAGGTGCCGGAAAAGTGTATGGACTCACGATTGGAGAATTCGGGAGAGTAGAAATTTTAGTCCCCTCTGGATATTTAACACGGGCACGCCAAGTTCTAGAAGACTATGAAAATGGTGTCTTTGACGTCGACGATGAAGACGGAGAGGAAATCTCAGGAGAGATGTCACCAGACGGCGAATAATTACGGAAACTCCTGAAGCAACCAATCCATGGGATCGACCTGAACACCCGCAGCCCAAATTTCAAAATGCAAATGGGGTCCTGTGACCCGTCCAGTGTTGCCCACCAATCCAATCAACTGTCCGGCCTCAACCTGATCTCCAAAAGAGACCTTGATTTCGGACTGATGCATGTATCCCGAGTAGATTCCCCAACCGTGGTCGATTATGGTCGCATTACCCCGCACGGTCAGAGGTCCTGCAAAGACCACCGTTCCCGCCGCCGGGGCATAGATCTCTGTACCCACCCCCCCACAAAAATCTAACCCTGTGTGAAAAAAATTATAGGGACTCCCGTTATAGGAGCGCCGGTTGCCGAATTGTGAAGGCCAACATTCTGCAAATTCCTTAGGGACCGGGGCTTCGAACATGCCTGCCCACTGTTTTTGCGATGTAACCGGCTGCGCAAGATTGGTCCATTGTGCATCTTCAGGGCGGGTAACCGCAGGATCCACAGTTTCAGGACTCACTACAAGCACCGGATCCATAGGGTAGTTTCCAGACCGGATGTACACTTCCTGGGAAAAGGAAAATTGCACTCCAGACTCCGATGTCCCTTGGATCGCTAACGGATATAGACCAGGTTCAGTCATGGCATGTACACCTTGCATAGCAAAATAACTGCCATCACCCTGGGTGAAAAAATCAAATTTTCTGTCGAGCAAGGTTCCTTGCACTGTTAATCCTGTCTGCCCGTCCAGGCGTATCACGGCGGCTTTTCCCTGCACCAATGGAGCCGGATCGAGTTGTAGAATCTGAATTTCACCTGGTAGCGCTCCCGGTCCACCCACCGTCGTGCCCGGCGCATGGTACACCTCTCCGACTAAAGCGCCGGCCGGGCCTGATAAACCATTCAGGATAGCCAGCATCCAGGGGTTGTTATTTTGTAAGATGGCTGCTTCCAAGGTCGTTTGGCCAGCAGACAGGCTGATCCTGGCTCCCAAAACATGTACTTCATCCTGAACTGGTAATATCAAATTGCGCCCAACATACAATTCATTGGGGCTGGTTAAGTGGTTAAGACGAGCCAGCACGTCTACAGGCGCCTGGTAGCGCCGGCTCAGGCTGAACAGGTTTTCTCCAAAACCAATTGGCTCAGTCACCAACTCACCACTGACCCCTTCCAGGCCTGGGATCACCAGGCGTGCTCCAATACCAACCTGATTGGCATCACTGATTTGGTTGTAGGTGATCAATTCATCCAGGCCAACCCCAAACTGTTGGGCGATCGACCATAAGGTATCCCCCTCCTGAACCACATAGACCGGGCCTTCGGGCTCAAGTTCCTGAGCCAAACCGCGACCGGGTAACACCAGGACCACCAGCGCAGCCATCAAGGCCAGCCACCAACCTGAATTCCGTTTCTTATGATGTAGATGTGGTACGTTCATCAGAAAATTCAACCCGATCCCCTATGTTAAATGCATCTAAATATACTGCATCCAATTCTAGTATATATTGAGCGGATGTCTTAGGGAAATAAGCCAGGCGCCAGGAACGCGCCAGCTGCACATCCACCACTTCCTGATTGGCATTGATCCAGATCACTGCCAGGTCCATAAAAACGCCCAGCATGTGAATGGATGCATCCATTCGACTTTCGCGTCCTTGAACTAACAAGATCCCCCCTTGAGGGGGCAGTGTGCGGCGAAAAGTTAGCCCACGCAAGCGACTCCAGAATGAATCGCAATAATGGGCTTTGAACAAGGTTGCGTTTGAAACGCTCAAATTACGAATTACTACCTGTCGCATACTACTGATTCAATCCACCCCAAACATGCCTTTACAGGTGGAGATTCAACCGGCGCCTAAGAAGTTTCTGAACCTGCCAGCACTCGCTCTAAACTATCCAGCAATTCCTTTGGACTGAAAGGCTTGGAGATATAGTCTTCAACCTTTGCGATATGCAGACCCAGTACTTTATCGATGTTTTGAGCTTTGGCTGTGACCACGATCACGGGAATTTGGCGAGTCGCTGCATCCGCCTTCATTTGTTGGTACACTTCCCAACCGTCCATGTCGGGCATCATTAGATCCAGTAAGACGACATCAGGTAGCAGCCGGCGCGCCAGATCAAGGCCTTCTCTACCACCGCTGGCTCCAATCACCTCGTATCCTTTGCGAGCCAGGATCAGTCTGACCAGGTCGATCATTTCTTGCTCGTCTTCAATGTAGACAACTTTTCGGCCGACGGCGACCATGCAACCCTCCCAACGTTTTACAGGATCTGCAATTTTCTTAAGTTTACCACAATACGCTGTAATCTAAATCGAACAACCCCCCGTCTGAAAGAGTGCCCCTTGCCACGCCTAGTGGCGTGGGCTATAATCCTTGGGTTGTGAAACGCTGTGCTAATGTGTTTCGATTTAATGCCCCAATGCGCCCTAAAAGGGTTCATTTGATAGGCAGGTAAGATAATTATTTTATGTAAGTGAGGCTAATTATGATCGACGTAAATGATCTGCGCAAAGGTGTAACCTTTGTCCTGGATGGCAATCTATTCAAGGTATTGGATTACCATCACCACAAACCAGGCCGCGGTAATGCCACCATCAAAGTAAAAACGCTTAATCTACGTTCTGGAACGAATCTGGAGATGACTTTCTCTTCTGGTGATCGGGTTGAAGATGTACGACTTGATTACCACAACGTCCAATTTTTATATACCGACGGTGAGTTTTACCACTTTATGGACCTTGAAACCTACGAGCAACCTGCTCTGAATAAAGAAGTGTTGGGCGATGCCACGGATTATCTAAAAGAAGGTCTGGAAGTTAAGTTGACTTTCTATGAAGGCAAGCCACTGGATATTGAGCTACCCACATCGGTGGATTTACTGGTTACCCAAGCGGATGTTGCTGTGCGTGGCGATACTGCCACCGGTGTCCGTAAAAAGGTGGTCACCGAGACAGGCTTGCAGGTTTCAGTGCCTGCCTTTGTAGTTGCCGGAGATACCGTACGCGTGGATACCCGGAATGGATCATATCTTACCCGTGTCTAGGCAGGTACCAATTTTTCCGATTTTCAATTATGCGCACACCAGCCGGTAAAGAATGCCGATATTTTTATGGGGATTATTTCCGCGGGCGCGAGCATGAAGAATGCCGCTTGCTTGCCAACGCTTTGCCACCGTTGGCATGGAAACCCAGCTTATGCAGCACCTGCCCGGTGCCAGATATCTTGCTGGCAAACGCCTGTCAGCACATGATTCTGACCCCTAGCCTGGGCAGGCCGTTCCCGTTCACTCGTCAACAGGTGCAAATTCGGGCTTACTGTCAGAAAACACAGCGCAGCGTAAATGAACCACAAATAGGCTGTGGGGAATGTCACCCATTGCCAGCAGTTTTCACGGGAGAAGATCTTGAATAAAACGTTGCTCATCGATCTGGACGACACTTTGTTGGGCAACCACATGGATGACTTTCTGCCATCCTATCTGAATGCGCTATCCAAACATTTGTCGCCTTTTGTCCCTCCTGAAAAGATGGTTCCCCAGCTCCTGGCTGCCACACGGTTAATGGAAGAAAATAACCAGCCAGATTGCACTCTGGAGAAAGTCTTTAGTGCAGCGTTTTACCCGGCTCTGGGATTACGCAAGCAAGATTTGACTGAAGTCCTGGCTGAGTTCTACGATGAAATCTTCCCCAGCCTTAATTATGTGTCTGTATTTCGACCAGAAGCTGTTCAAGTCGTAGAAACTGCTTTATCAGCGGGTTACCAGATCGCCATTGCCACCAACCCTCTTTTCCCGCTCGCGGCAGTAAAACATCGCCTGGCCTGGGCTGGACTACCGATTGAGCGCTATCCCTTTAAAATTGTCGGCTCGTATGAACCATTTCATTTTGCCAAACCGAACCCGGCCTATTTCGCTGAAATACTGGCGCATATGGGCTGGCCTGAAGGCTCAATTGTCATGGTTGGGGATGATCCCAGACGAGATATAGTCCCTGCCAGTCAGCTCGGGTTAGCAACTTTTCAAGTAAATGCTACCAAGCCAATCATTCAGGACCAGCAAGCACATGGATCAGGCACCTTACAAGATCTGATTCCCTGGCTGGAAAGCACACCTCCCGAGCATTTGCGCCCCGATTACAAGACCCCTCAGGCAGCCATAGCGACCCTGCGTTCAACACCGGCTGTTCTGGATACCTGGTGCGACCAACTCCCCGCGCAACGCTGGAGCATGCAATCGCGCCCGCCTGCCTGGTGCCCCGTAGAAATTCTGTGTCACTTACGCGATGGAGATATAGAAGTAAATCTACCACGTTTACGTAAAATTCTCTCATCGTACAATCCATTCATCCCCGGTATGGACACAGACCGCTGGGCAGAAGAACGCAAGTATATACTACAAAATGGTTGGCAGTCGCTAAAAGACTTTACTGCCGCGCGCCTGGAAATGCTTGCGATCCTTGAAAGCCTGACGCCGGATGACTGGCAACGCCCTGCCCGGCATGCTATTTTCGGACCCTCCCGATTATTTGAAATGGTTGAAATCACCAGCGCCCACGACCGCCTGCATATGCAACAGTTACGTGAAGAACTGACCTCCATCAGCGTGTAGGACTGCCACAATTCTGTCAAAAAATGACGATCTCTTGATGCGCCTGCATCCACAGGCGCATTTTTACTCTTGCGCCTGGTTGTTCCAATCTGGATACCAGCGCCTCCTTTCAGCCGCTTGGGGGTTATCACTACCAAATTTCGCCCGCACAAGTGGAGGCAAGTATGCATAAGAAAGTTGTTGTTACCGGCCTGGGTACGATCAGCCCTGTTGGGAATAACCCTGAGACAACATGGCAGCATATTCTGGCCGGCCGGTCCGGTGTAGGGCCGATAACTCATTATGATGCCAGCGAATACAAGACTCGTTTTGCCGCAGAAGTCAAAGATTTCGATCCAGCCGCTCTGTTCGGTACCCGCGAAGCCCGCCGCATGGATCGCTTTGCCCAGTTCGCAGTCGCTGCCTGTATGCAAGCCGTTGAAGATGGAAAACTGGAAATTAATGATGGCAATCGCGATCGTATAGGGGTGATCATCGGAAGCGGTATCGGTGGATTAGGCACACTTTTTGAGCAGATGCAGATCTTTTTCGAGCGTGGACCGAGCCGTGTCAGTCCCTTTCTGGTACCTATGATGCTGCCTGATACCGCTGCCGGGATGGTTGCCATCCATCTCGGATTACGTGGTCCCAATATGGCTGTGGTGACAGCCTGTGCTACCGGCACAAATGCTGTCGGTGAGGCAGCAGAAATGATTCGCCGAGGCCATGCAGATGTTGTCCTGGCGGGTGGCAGTGAGGCCGTAATTGTTCCTATTGCTATGGCTGGATTGAGCGTCATGACTGCCCTATCCACCCGCAATGATGATCCACAACG
>Ga0105094_10000008_pt1 | contig 66173 bp, 54 predicted proteins | sample PPLLak1March2015_2_FD_87023 | JGI IMG/M metagenome (GOLD analysis project Ga0105094, IMG submission 87023) | Freshwater sediment microbial communities from Prairie Pothole Lake near Jamestown, North Dakota, USA - PPLs Lake P8 Core (3) Depth... | ecosystem: Environmental > Aquatic > Freshwater >...
ATGGGCACACGGGCGATGATTGCCGGAATGAATAACTGGGCTCCGGAGGTGATCACATACCTGGTGAAGACCACATTCGCGGGGGAACAGGCCGAGTCCGAAAAGGCATATCTTGTTATGATGGACCTGAGCCGTAAAATGCATTTCATGGACAGCACGCTCATCTCCCACATGGGGTTATACGCACGTGGTTTTTACGCTGGTTACCCCAGGCTGCCCATGGCGCTGCCTCCATTTGACAGCCCCCGCTACCTCGAAGTGCGTGAGATCATCCGTAGAGGCTTCGACCAGCTGGGTTTGGTGATGGAAACCGGTCCGGATAAGACCATCCTATAGCTTCAGCTGTCCTGGTTTATTCCAGGACTCTCTCCAGTCTCGAGGCCGTCTGAAAAGGACGGCCTCGATTATTTTTGCAGCACATTTTCTATGTAGCTGGTAGCTGCGAAGGCTAATCTTCCATATTTGATTGAGTTGATCGAATATAGCCTGTGGTAAGGTAAAATTGATGATTAATAATGCGGGTCAAGCGAACCATACTCGCGGGTGGTTCCCGGTGACGATGGATAGAGACTTAAGGCGCATTCCCTTGTTAGCTATGGCAATCCTGGCGCTGCTGGCCGCCTTATGGGGCGGCTGGATTCGCATTGGTTGGGATTGGCCCCCCTTCTTTGCTGGCTGGATTGCTGTGCATGGACCGCTGATGGTCTCCGGTTTCCTGGGCACGCTGATTTCCCTCGAGCGCGCCGTGGCCCTCCGGCGGCCCTGGATGTATGCCGCGCCGTTGTTGAGCGGCATTGGCAGCCTGGCTTTGATCGTGGGGGCAGCAGAGCTGCCCGCCAAGGCTCTGTTGGCGGCTGGCAGCCTGGTGTTGGGGATGATTTTCTATATCATCCTGCGCCAGCACCTGACGCCATATACCGTGGTAATGGCGCTTGGCTCAATAGCCTGGTTCGTTGGGAACCTGCTGTGGGTCTTCGATTGGCCAATTTTCCGCCTGGTGCCCTGGTGGATGGGTTTTCTGGTATTGACCATTGCGGGTGAGCGGCTGGAGCTGGGACGCCTGCGCCGCCTCAGTCCAACAGCGACGAACGCCTTCCATGGCTCGACAACCCTCTTTTTGCTCGGTCTGCTGGTCAGCCTGGGGTCCGCGGGGGTAGGCGTGCGCTTATCTGGGTTGGGGATGCTCGCGCTTTCTGCCTGGCTGTTGCGCTACGATATCGCCCGGCGTACTATACGGCAGGTGGGCTTGCCGCGCTTTGCTGCTGCCAGCCTGCTGACTGGCTATGTCTGGCTGGGGGTAGGAGGGTTGTTGGCGTTGGCCTATGGCGCTTTACCTGCTGGTCCTGCCTATGATGCGCTGCTGCACAGTGTCTTTGTTGGTTTTGTTATGGCGATGATCTTCGGTCACGCGCCGATCATCTTCCCGGCTGTCCTGGGCTTACCGGTGCGCTATTCCTGGATTTACTATATTCCCTTGCTGCTCCTGAATATTTCTGTTGCTCTGCGCATTGTGGGGGATATTTTCTTGATCCAGTCTTTGCGTATGTGGGGAGGTCTGCTGAATGGTATCTCCATCCTGTTGTTTCTGGGATCGCTGTTTGGGACGAGTCTGGTTGCCGGCAGCAAACAATCCACCGACCGCTCAGGTGTGGAAAAATCTGACTAAGGGCAGTCTGATATAAAGGTAGATATGCGCATTTTAGCCATCATTTCCGGCGAGTATGGTGCTCGCCATGTAGAGAATATCCGCAAGCACGGGCCTTCTCATTGGGAGATCGAGGTGTGGAAGGCCCCAGCGGTATTCCCGCTGGTAATCGACTACCCAGAGGATTACCTCCCGGCGGCTTTGCCGGCTGCCGATTTAATCCTGGCATTTGGAGAGCACAAAGGCATTGCCGAGCTACTGCCGGATATCGCCAGTATGACCGGGGCCAAAGCAGTCCTGGCGGCGGTGGATAATGAGTCGTGGCTGCCGCGCGGCCTGGCGCGCCAGCTGCGCGGCTGGCTGGAGAAAATGGACGTGGCATGCGCCACACCGAAACCGCTGTGCTCATTAACCGAGTACGACTTTGGCGTAACACGCCGGCAGCGCCTCGAATATGACAGCCCGTTTATCAGTGAATTTGCCCGCTACTTTGGCCAACCCGAGCTGGTGATTGTAGTTGACCCAGATTCAAGGCTGATCGTCTCTGCTGAGGTGCGCCGGGATGCGGTCTGCGGCTGTGCCCGCTATGTGGCCCAGGGTTTAATAGGCATCTCTGCCGACGAAGCAGAAGAAAAAGCCGGTCTGCTGCACCACCATTATCCGTGTCTGGCGAGTATGGGTAAAGATGTTGATTTCGGAGATACTTTGATGCACGTTTCCGGGAATGTGCTCAGAGATAACGTGGGCACCCAGGTCAAGCCGTATAAGCGGGTCCAGTATCTTGATCCAGGATCACGTAGTGAGTGATCGATGCCAACACTTACGCGCTGGTTTATCAAAATCGCACTGCTATATTTTATCGCCGCCCTGCTGCTGGCAATCCTTCTGGCTGCCACCGGGATGCTGGAGCTGCCAGCCTGGATCGGATCCTTGGGGCCGGCCTATTTTCACCTGTTCATGGTGGGGTGGGTGACGCAGCTTATCGCCGGTGTGGTTTTTTGGATGTTCCCTAAATTCACGTCAGATAGACCGCGCGGCAGTGAGGCTCTCGCCTGGGCTACCTTTTGGTTGTTGAATATCGGCTTACTGCTGCGTGTGGTCGCTGAGCCAATCCAGACCACCGCTCCGGACTCGATATGGGGATGGGCGCTGATATTATCGGCTATTCTGCAGTGGATTGGGGGATTGGCATTCGTTGTGAACACCTGGGGAAGAGTAAAGTGAGATAAGATGCCTCGCCTGAGCATTTGGTTTCTGCGAGCCGCGTTAGTCTATCTGGCGGTGGGGATTACCTTTGGGGCCTTGATGCTGGCAAACAAAGGCGTACCGTTTTATCCACAGCTCTGGCGTCTATTCCCAATGCACGTAGAATTCCTCCTGGTCGGATGGACAGTGCAGCTCGCGATGGGCGTGGCCTATTGGATCTTGCCGCGTTTCACACGTGGGGCAAAAAGGGGCAATGTGCCGCTTGCCTGGAGTGCATGGGTTATGCTGAATGCAGGTATCTTGATGGTGTTCTTGGGTGCCTGGCTGGCAGCTTCTTCGTGGCTGTACGTGGGTGGGCGCGTGATCGAGGGACTGGCAGCTGCCGCGTTCACCCTGAATGTCTGGTCACGCGTCAGGCCTGTCGGTTGACCGAGGCGCAGGCACCGGGATCCAGGAGTGAGCCCGGTCAATATCGTGGGGGAGGTGTCGGGCGATACCACGCGCTTCCACGCCGTCTGTGATGGTGAGAATATCGTTATTTCACTCGTTGAAATTTAAGGTATTCAGGCTTGAGCACCACGGGCGACCGCGACGATCTCCGCCATGACCGATAAGGCGATCTCTTCCGGGTTCTTTGCTCCCAGATTGATGCCGACTGGCCCATGGATGCGCTCCAGCAGGGTGGGGGACAGTCCTGCTGCCTCCAGGCGCTGGCGCCTGGCCTGCTGAGTTTTGCGGCTCCCCAAGGCGCCGATATAGAATACCGGGCGCTCCAGAACGATCGTCAAAGCCGGATCATCGATTTTTGGGTCGTGCGTAAGCATTACCACGGCGGTGCTGCGGGTTAATGGAATTTGTTGGAACGCCTCTTGGGGCCAGAGCTGCAGGAGCTGATCGACTTCCGGGAAGCGTGCCTGGGTGGCAAATGCTTTGCGCGGGTCGACGATAATGGTCCGGTAGCCCAAGGTTTTGGCGATGGAGGCCAGTGCGATCGAAATTTGCACTCCGCCGACCATCACCAGGGTGGGGGGCGGAAGGATCACGTCGACGAACAGGCGTATCTCACCAGCTTCCTTGGTTGGCAGGCTGATACTCTTCGACTGCCCCTCTCTCAATATTCCTTGAGCTGCGCTTTGGATGGTTACATCCAGTTCTGTGCTTATACCCCCATCGAATTGCCCGTCGTCAAAGATCAGGAGCTGGCGTCCAAGCAACTCTTCAGGAGCCTCGATTAAAGTGACCACCGCCAGACCTTGCAGAGCATCCATGGCGGTCTTGATCGTCTGGAAGGTGGTCGGGTCAAGAGGCTGGACAAAAATCTCGATCTGGCCTCCACATGCTAATCCGACCTGGAAGGCGGTTTCATCCGCCACTCCATACTGCAGCATCTGCAGCCGTCCGCTTTCCAGGATCTGGAGACCCGCCTCGATAACTGCGCCTTCAACACATCCACCGCTGACCGATCCGGTGATCTGTCCAGAGGCTGTAAAAGCCATTTTGGCACCAATTCCACGCGGTGATGAACCCCAGGTATTGGCTACAGTTGCGAGGATGACTGGCTGATTTTGAGCAATCCAATGGTTGATATCGGTAAGAACATCGTGCATATGTGTACCTTGTAAAGATAATACCACAATCAATGTCCGGATAGGATTATATTGGTGGTCTAAACGTACCTCCACTGCGAGCTAACCGGCGACCGTGGAAACTATCCGGTTGACCAGGATAATATCCTTCTATCGGCGGTTGTGGTGAATCCCCGATACCTGTAATATAAGAGAGGATGAGCAGTGGAACATGGAGTAATCCGTAAAACCATCCGGCAGTTAGCTCGTATATCAATAGAGGATAACTGCCTGTAAATCTCACTTTTTACTCCCCTTTTAGTGGTGGTTTTCGAAAAACAGAATATATCAATAAAGCAGGTGAAGGAATTTGTGCTGAACAGGAGGTTGCCGGATGTTAACCAGATTGTTCCGTCGCGAGCGAAAGAATGGTAATGGGATGTTGGCCGGTAGCGGGAACGGCAGCCAACCACTGATCCAACTGCGCGATATCGAGAAAACATTTCCGACCGCTGCAGGCGATGTTACCGTGCTTAAAGGGATCGATGCGGATTTTTATGCGGGTGAATTTGTTGGCGTGATCGGCAAGTCTGGAAGCGGTAAATCTACCCTCATCAATATGATCACTGGGATCGACAGGCCCACCAATGGGGAGGTGATTATCGGAGGTGCAGAAGTCCACAAGATGAGCGAGAACCGGCTGGCGACCTGGCGAGGGCGAGAGATGGGCATCGTCTTCCAGTTTTTTCAGCTGCTGCCGATGCTCTCGCTTTTAGAAAATATCATGCTGCCGATGGATTTCTGTAATATGTATACACCGCGCCAGCGCAAAGAGCGCGCCATGGAGCTGCTGCACCTGGTGGAAATGGATGAGCATGCCCTCAAGCTGCCCACCGCCATCTCGGGTGGACAGCAGCAGCGCGTTGCCATCGCGCGTGCCCTAGCGAACGATCCGCCCATTTTGCTGGCGGATGAGCCGACCGGCAACCTGGACTCCAAGACAGCTGGGGTGATCTTCAAGATGTTTGATGACCTGGCCAGGCAGGGAAAAACCGTCATCATGGTCACGCATGATTCCAGCCTTGCACAGCGAGTGTCACGCACGCTGCTGATCGTGGATGGTGAGATTGCCAATGAGTTCATCGCCCGGGCGCTGCCATTGCTTACTCCTCAGCAATTGCTAGCAGCCACGCATAAAGCGGAGCCAATGGAGTTTGCTCCCGGCGCGACAATCTTGCAGGAGGGTATGCCTGGTGATAGATTTTTCATCGTCACCAGGGGGCGTGCAGAGGTGGCGCTCAAGCGATCCGGTGGCTCGGATGTGGTGGTGATGCGGCCGGGACCGGGAGAGTACTTTGGTGAAGTAGAGCTGCTCAAGGGCGGGCAGAACATCGCCACGATCCGGGCGATATCGGATGCGCCGGTGGAAGTGGTTACTCTGGACCGAGAGGCCTTCATGGAACTTTTATCTGAGTCGGATGCCACGCGGGATGCATTGTCTATCATTGCGGACCGGCGCGCGGCGGAAAATGTCAGCACTCGCAAGGGACGCCCATCATGAACCGCCCGCGCTGGTCAAAGATATTTCATGATCTTTGGGATCATAAAGGTCGTACGATACTCGTAATGCTCACCATTGCAGTGGGCGTCTTTGCAGTAGGGTTCGTAGGAGATCTCTTCTTTATCACCCTGGGTGATCTCGATAATAATTACCAGGTCGCTAATCCGCATGGGGCAACTTTGTATCCTGATCTATTCGATAATGACCTGCTGCCAGCCCTAGAAAAGGTTCCAGGAGTCGGAGATGTTGAGGGGCGCAGCGGCGTGTCTGCCCGCGTCGAGCGCCCAGATGGTGAATGGGTGGGGATTGATATCACCGCGATCCCTGCGGTGGACCAGATACGGGTGGATAAGCTTCGCCCGGAGAAGCCCGGCGGGGTAATTCCCCCGCTTGGCGAGAAAGAAATCTACCTGGATCGCTCAGTGCATTCGATCCTGCAGATCGAGCCGGGCGAAACGATCGAGATCGAGCTTCCAGATGGTACCCTGCGCAAGCTGCGCGTGGCTGGCTACGTATTCGATGTTTCCGCTATACCCTACTTTTTCTCTCGATCGGTTTATGCCTATACATCTTCCAAAACGTTGGTGTGGTTAGGCGGTACTGAAGAGTATGACCGGCTGTATATGACAGTGGAAGAGAATCAGCGCGATGAAACGCATGTACGAGAGGTCGCCCAGGCCGTAGCAGACAAAATCGAGGACAGCGGCAGGCAGGTGTATTTCACTTTTGTCTACCAGCCAGGCCGGCATTTTGCCACCGATTATACTGCTGCGTTAGGTGGAATGATGATGTTCCTGGGTCTACTTTCGGTTGGGTTAAGTGCATTTCTAGTGGTCAACAGCCTGAATGCACTGCTCAACCAGCAGATCCGCCAGATCGGGATGATGAAAGCTATTGGCGCGGCCACAATGCAGTTGGTTGGGATGTATTTGGTTCTCACACTGTTTTACGGTTTATTGTCGTTAGCAGTGGCTATCCCACTGGGCGCGCTGATCTCGACCACAACGGGCAGCGGGATGACCAACATGCTGAACTTCGATCCGTCACCATTTCACCTGGCACCCGAGAGCGTTGCGCTGCAAGTTATCGTCGCCCTGGTGATACCTGTTGCGGCGGCGATCCTGCCGGTGCTCAAAGGGACGCGCATTACCGTGAGGGAGGCGATCACCAGCTATGGCATGGGTCGTGGAATGTTTGGGAAGAGCGTAATCGACCGGTTGGTTGAGCGTATTCGCAGCCTGCCTCGCCCGATGCTGATATCCATCCGCAATACATTCCGCCGCAAAGCACGTCTGTTCCTTACATTATCCACCCTAATCCTGGCAGGGGCGATTTTTATCGGGGTGTACAATTTGCGAGCGGCGATGGATGCCTCGATAAAGGAAACGCTTGGTTATGTGTTGAGCGATGTAAACGTCAGTTTTGGGCGCGTTTACCGTCTGCAGAAAGTGCAGTCCATGGCGATGAGGGTGCCGGGTGTGGTATCTGCCGAAGCCTGGGGAGGAGCATTGGGATCATTGATGATGCCGGATGAGCAGAGCGGTACCGAGATCCAAATCTTGGCGCCGCCAGCTGACTCCACATTGATCAAAGCCAGCCTAACTTCGGGGCGCTGGCTGCTGCCTGGGGATCAAAACGCCATTGTGATTGGCAACCATCTGCTCGCCGTCAGACCCGAGCTGAAAGTAGGCGACGAGGTGGTGCTTGACATCGATGGCGTGAAAAACAACTGGACGATCGTCGGTACCTACCGGTTTATTGGAAATGCGGTCCCGCCTTTACTGTATGCCAATAATGATTACTTATCTAGAATCACTCATACTCAGAACATGGCAGCCAGTCTGAGGGTGGTAACCGACCAACACGATCCGGCATATCAGAAGCGCGTGGCTAGAGATCTGGAAAAAGTTTTCAGATCTGCGGGTATTGAGGTCGGCTCGATCGTGATCGGTTCTGACATCGTGAAAGCCAATACCTCAACAACGGATATTATAGTGCTCTTTCTGATGGTCATGTCGGTGCTGATCGCTGTAGTGGGCGGCCTGGGTATGGCCAGCACGATGAGTATCAATGTCTTTGAGCGCACACGTGAGATTGGTGTTATGCGCGCCATTGGCGCCTCGAATGGAGCGATCATGCGGCTGGTTATTGTCGAGGGTATAATAATCGGTGTGATCAGTTGGATAATCGGTGCTATTCTGGCAGCGCCGATCAGCCTGTTATTGGATAATGTGGTCGGGATAAGCATCCTGAGAAGCCCGCTTAAATATACGTTCTCTTTCGAGGGGTTCTTCATCTGGTTGGTCATGATTTTGGTGATAGCTGTATTTGCGTGCGTCATGCCAGCGCGCAACGCCATTCGTCTGACCGTGCGCGAAGTGCTGGCATACGAGTGATTTGGGAGAAAAAATAAATCTTTGGGAGTAATAGCCATGAAGAAAATAAAACTGTCATTCATTTTGCTTATTTCGATCGCTGGCCTGCTGCTGGCAGCCTGTGGTGCCGGGGGCATTACAGGAGGGGGTAGCGAAACACCCACTGCAGTGCCTGTAGCCATCGCCGATACCGGCATTGTGGTGGATGGGCGGGTAGTGCCTCAGGAAACCGTTGCACTGGCATTTGATACCGGCGGTGAAGTCGCTGAAGTCCTGGTAGAGGAGGGTGATGTGGTCAAAGCGGGGGATGTTCTCGCTCGCCTGGGAAACCGTGAGGCGCTGGAGTCCAGCGTAGCCAACTCCAGGCTGGAACTGGCCTCTGCCCAGCAGGAGCTGCTTTCTGCCCAGATCGCCCTGGAGCAGCTTAACGACGATCTCCCAGATCGCCAGACGCAGAGCCTTCAGGAATTGACCGAGGCAAAAGATACGCTGAGAAAAGCTCAAATTAAATTCGATAACATCAACTCCCCCGCATCTACGGCAGACCTCAACGAGGCGCGCGCCAACCTGGCGGTGGCGAAGGACAGGTTGGATAAGGCAGAGGATGACTTCAAGCCGTATGAGAAGAAATCCGAAGAAAACCTTATGCGTGCTTACTACCTGAGCAAGCTGGCAGACGCTCAGCGAAAGCATGAAGCTGCGGTGAAGAATCTGAACAAATTGTTAGGGGGTACCAGTGTGTTCTTTGAGTCTCAGGCTGAGGCGGAACTGAACATCGCCCTGGCGCGGTTGGAGCAAGCGCAGGCGAATTATGATACGCTTCAGGCAGGCCCCGATCCTGATGATGTTGCCTTGGCGGAAAACCGCATCAGCACTGCAGAGACCCGCATCACCGCGGCAGACTCTGCCATCAAGTCTGCGGAAGCCGCCCTGGCTGACCTCGATCTGGTTGCGACCATCAATGGCACAGTGGTTGAGATGGATTTGATCGTAGGGCAGCGTGTGACGCCTGGTCAGGAAATGCTCAGGCTGGCGGACTTCTCTCAGTGGTATGTCGAAACCGACAATCTGACCGAGATCGAGGTGGTCGATGTAGCTGTAGGGGACGCAGTTTCTATCACCCCGGACGCTGCTCCTGACCTTGATATGAGCGGCGTGGTTGAATCGATCAGTGATGTATTCGAGGAGAAGCGCGGCGATGTCACCTATACTGCCCGCATCCGCTTGAATGATGTAGATCCGAGATTGCGCTGGGGGATGACTGTAGCCATAGAGTTTGCGGAATAACATCCGCTTCTTGCCGACTTGCGAGTGCGACTCTCCAGGTGTGAACCGCCTGGAGAGTTTTACTTTAATCTAAAAGTGCGTAACGTATGCTTGACTGGGGAGCTAATGTGCTTGTAGAATGAGTACAGGCGGTAATTCATGTGGGACTATCTGCGAAGATCTGGTCAGGCATACAGACACGGTCTTGCTCTTACAGCAAGTAAACCTATACAATTGCAGGCGGTATGCCTGACAGTCCTTCTGCCGATAACAATGCTGTGGACAGCTCTGTCGCCGGACAATCCCATCGAGCGTGTCTCGCTATGTGAGATTCAAGGCGATGGGTTGATTTCACCCTTCGTGAACCAGACCGTAGAGACGCTTGGTCTGGTATTTGACGATCAGGATGAATCCTCCCAGCGGGGCTTCTTTATCCAGGATGAGGAGTGCGATGGTAGGGATAGCACATCGGATGGCATCTATGTCTACATGGGACAGAGTGCGAATGTCGTCAGCGACGGGGATGTAGTTGAAGTACGTGGGACAATCCGGGAGTACCACGGAGCCACCGAAATTAGCTCAAATCCAGAGGATATTGTCGTCGTATCCAGCGGTCATTCATACCCCCAGGCAGTTGTCCTCGACCCTCCCGAAGACCGACAGGCTTCCCAGGGATACTACGAAGCATTAGAAGGAATGTATGCCTGGATAGACCTCTCGCGAGTTGTAGGACCAACAGATAGCGATCAGCGCACCTGGGTAGTGCGGGCTGATTCAGGGTACGAGCACGTTTTCTTGGATAATCCAGATAGCGCCGGTGAAGTGTACGCCATTGGTGATCGTGGTCCAGCCAATCTCGGCGCAGACGCGAAGGTCGGCGACCTGATCACAGGCGCTGCTGGAGTGATTGAAGAGCTGGACGGTATTTACCTGATCCAGCTCCTCACTCACCCCGACCTGATCGAAGGAGAAATGCCTCCACCTGGTTTCACGCCGCCGGAGAACAGTGCATTTACTATCGCCAATTTCAATCTGCATAACTTATTCGATACCATCGACGATCCCGAGATCGCTGATGATGTGGACACGCCGGCAAAGTATCAGCGCCGCCTGGGTAAGCTGGCGCTGTCTGTGCATGCGAGCCTAGGCGAGCCCGATCTGCTGGCTGTACAGGAAGCGGAAACCCTCACTGTCCTGCAGGATTTGATCCTACGTCCCGAGATCGAGTCGACCTACGAGATCGTCTGGATGGACAGCCCTGACCCCCGTGGGCAGGATATCGCTCTGCTCTATCGCCCGGAGCGCTTCTTCGTGTTGGATTATCAATCTCGCCAGGGCTGTACAGAGCTGGTCGATGGATTGGGACCGGATGGAAATCAGGATGTCAGCCTACCCGAAAACCAGCTGACGTGCGACCGGGATGGTGATGGTGTGTTTGACGGCAACCGATTATTCTCCCGCCCACCGCTCGTAGTTCACCTGCGCCAGGTTGGCAGCCTGCCAGTAGATGACCACCCCCTTGAGCTGCTGGTGATCATCAACCATTGGAAGTCTAAAACAGAAGATATCCCGGAAACAGCCTATACGCTTCCACGCAGGCTGCAGCAGGCGGCTTTCCTGGCTGGTCTGGTGCAGGAGATGAACAGCCAGTATCCAGGGGTACATATTATCGTAGCTGGTGATTTGAATGATCACCCGAGCTCGCAGCCGCTTAGAATCCTGAAAGCGGCTGGATTGGTTGACCTGACAATATACATTGAACCATCCAGACGGTACAGCCTGATATATCACGGCGTTGCCCAGGTGTTGGATTACTTACTAGTCAAGCCTGCTGTCGACCTCGGCGCGGCTGAGGTGGATGCTTTACATTTCAATGCTGATTTCCCGGCTGTCTTTGAAGACGTAGCCGGAACGGTCTACCGCAGCTCCGACCATGACCCTGTTCTGGCGAGCTTTGTGCGATTTTCTGATTTTGCTTTCATGCCCGTGATCTATCTCGGTGAGTGAAGCCTGGTTTAATGGGATTTTAGGATCAGCAAAGGGATTGGGTTGTTTAGGTCAAAGGGAAGATCTCTTGTCTGCCGGGCTTATGGTCGATTGCTCCTCAGCGAGGCCGTATGCCTCTTTATGGCGTTTTGTGGTCTGGTCTGGCTGTACCCGCAACCTGCACGCGGCCAGACAGGCGGCACACCGCATTACTTGCCTGTAATGGCAAAGGGATGGCCTTCCGCCACACCGACACCGCCGCCTGGCTACCTGCTTATCACGGAGGTGATGTACGATCCATACGGGTCGGAGCCGGACGGCGAGTGGATTGAGATCTGCAACATGGGCAACACGCCGGTAGATCTATCCAGCTACAAGGTTGGCGATGAAGAAACAATGGGGGAAATGGAGGGGATGTTTCAGTTTCCGGCGGGATCACAGCTCGCTCCTGGGGCTGTGGCGATCGTTGCCAACCAGGCGCTGGCGTTTAATGATACCTACGGATTTCTCCCGGATTTTGAGCTGCGCCAATCAGATCCCAACGTCCAGGATATGCGCAAATACAGCGCCTGGTCCGGTGGAAATGTTGAGCTGATCAATAATGGTGATGAGGTGCTGCTCATTGATGCGGAAAACGAGATCGTCGACGGGCTTTCATGGGATGATTCGGCAGCTGTGCTTGATCCACCTGCAGACGGCGTGGTTGAGTCTCATTCTCTGGAGCGCAGCCCGGCATATCGCGACAGCAACACCGCCAGCGACTGGATCGATCAGGCACACCCTTCGCCAGGGGCCGTCGACCTGCGCACGCCTACGCCTACCGCCACGTCCACCCCAATTATCACCTTGAGTCCCCCTGGACCCCTAACCCTGCTGATCAGTGAAGTACTATACGACCCTGGCGCCGAACCGGAAGGTGAATGGATCGAAATATATAATTACGGTGAAATAGCAATTTTCCTGGATGGTATTCGTGTGGGCGATGAAGAGACTTCCGGGGGCGGCGAAGGGATGTTAGCCTTCCCGCCAGAAGCACGAATTGACTCCCGTGAAGTTTTGGTCGTCGCAAACGATTCCTTAGCCTTCCAAGAGCAGAACGGCTACTATCCTGATTATGAAATGTCCGACTCCGATCCTTTGGTTTCGGACATGCTGCGTGATACAGATTGGGCAGATGGAGTGGTGAACCTGGGAAACAATGGGGATGAAATCCTTCTCATCGATCAGGTAGATTGGATCGTCGATGCCATCTCGTGGGGAGCTTCACGTGATATTTTGGATCCAGCGATCCCCCTGGTGCGTGAGGAACATTCACTTGAGCGCTATCCACCAGATCAAGATGCCGACCAGGCTGCGGATTGGCGGAATCAGTTGGATCCGGCCCCGGGTGAGGTGGATATGACTCCCCCGACACCTACACCTAGCTCAACTCCGGTGCCCTATCAAACGCCCATCCCGATTCTGGTGATCAACGAAATCCATGCTGACCCTCACCCGACAGCAGGGGATGCCAATGGCGATGGGATTGTCAGCTCGCAACAGGACGAGTTCGTTGAGATCGTTAACATCACAGGCGCTCCGGTTGATCTCAATGGGTGGACTCTCAAGGATACCGTTGGAGTGCGGCATGTTTTTCCTGAGGAGAGCATCGTCCCTGACCATGGCGGGATTGTAATCTTTGGCGGGGGAATGCCGGTCGGAGACTTCGGTGGAAGCCTTGTGCAAGTTGCAAGCGGAGGCAGCCTGGGTCTGAATAACGGGGGCGATAGTATTTCTTTGCTCGATCTGATGGCTTCCCCTGTAGTCAGCTACACATATGGGCTTGAGGGAGGTGACGACCAGTCGCTAACCCGGTCGCCGGATATTCTCGGGTCTGATCCACTGTTGAAACACAGTCTGGTGGATGGCTCTGACGGAAGGCTTTACTCACCCGGCACGCGTCTTGACGGCGGTGAGTTTGGCGATGCAATCAGGAGACGCTTCACAACATGGCTGCTTGACTATCTATCCCCACTCGCTGGCGGGTATACGAGGCGATTTCCGAGCTAAAAAGAACACCCGGCCTGCAAAGGCCGGGTGTTTGAGACACTGAACAAAATCGCTCAAGACACCAACCCTGGTACCTGGCGAATCACCATAACCACTTTGCCTTGAATCTCAACCGTGGCAGGGTCATCGATGATGATCGGCTGCATGGTCGGATTTGCCGGCTGAAGTCGTACCTTGCCATTTTCTAGATAGAAGTACTTCAAGGTGGTCTCATCGCGGTCATTGAGCCAGATGGCAACCATCTCACCGTTGCGGGCTTCTTGGGCGCGCTTCATAATGACGATGTCGCCGTCATTCACCATGGCATCGATCATCGAGTTGCCCTGCACTTCCAGGGCGAACAGGTCATTGGCTCGCTCACGGGCTGGCAGTAAACTGCGAGCGACATCTACCATAGACTCCGCATCGTAATATGAGAAATCGGAAGCGGGGACCGGCATCGGTGAGCCGGCTACGATCCTGCCCAACACCGGGACGCGCAGAACTTCTTCAACTGCTTGGCGCACCGCTTCAGCGGTTTTCTTGATTTGGGTGCCGACGGAGGCGGGCGTCTCAGACGAGGCCATCTCTGAAAGTGGTTTAACCAGGCGGATGCCCCGGGAGACGCGGCCATCCCGTTCGATAAAACCGCCTTCTTCTAACTGGTTTAAATAGTAATTCACCACTGACGTGGAGGAGATGCCTGCCTTATCACAAATCTCGCGGATTGATGGAGGATATCCGTTCTGGTTATGGAAACGCTCTAACACCTCTAAGATTTTAGTTTGCCGTTCAGTCAAACCTTTGGCACGTTTTCTTGCCATCATGGCTGCTCACTCCTTTGTAGTGGCGCTATAGAACAGCTGCCCAGCCTTATTTACTAATCACCATCAGGCTGACTTTCACCAGCCAATTCTTCGTTCATTTGTGCTAAGAATATAATACCCGAACATTCGTTCTGTGTCAAGGGGATTTATCGCTTTTTAAGCAATTCTTCTCCAGGGTGGCTTCCTATGGCATAATAGGTAGATATTGCCGAGCGACCTCTGCTTTTCATCATAAAGTTTATCGTGGAGAGGCAATTCTGCATCCAGCTGTGCTCTACTGCCTGATATGCTATCGGCATCGAGGATATTGATGATCTTTGAAAAAGTATGTGTCCTTGGGTTGGGGTACACGGGCTTACCTACAGCAAGCACTTTTGCCACTCATGGCTTAAAAGTTGTGGGTGTGGATAATAATCCCAAAATCGTCGAAATTCTACGCAGCGGTGGACTGCACATCTATGAGCCGGGTCTGCGGACTCTGGTCCAGGCGGCGATCAGTTCTGGCAATCTGGTTATAAGTGATCAAACCGAGCCTGCCGATGCGTTTGTCATTGAAGTGCCAACCCCGTTTTTTGATGATAAACGCGCTGACATGCGCGCTGTGGCAGCTGCCACCGAATCGATCGTCCCGCACCTGCGACCGGGAAACCTGGTGATCCTCGAATCGACTTCACCGCCTTTGACCACAGTGAATTTGCTGGCTCCCATCCTGGGAAGGTCGGGCTTGCAGGCGGGCATCGATTTTTACCTGGCATATTCACCGGAACGGGTAATGCCGGGTCAGATTCTGCGGGAGATTATCGAAAACGACCGGGTTATCGGTGGGATAGACCAAGCTTCTGCTGAGGCGGGTCGTGATTTGTTTACAACCTTTGTGCGCGGCAAGATTTTTCTAACCGATGCTACCACCGCAGAGATGGTCAAGCTGATGGAAAACACCTACCGGGATGTCAACATCGCTCTGGCAAACGAATTTTCTCGTATGGCGGAACGCTTTGCGATCGACGTTTGGGAGGCTGTCTCTATAGCTAACCGGCACCCACGCGTTAATATTCTGCGTCCCGGACCCGGAGTGGGTGGGCATTGCATCAGTGTCGATCCCTGGTTCCTCGTCGAGGCGGCACCAGATCTCAGCGTTTTAATCCACACAGCTCGCATGGTTAACGACAGTCAGCCGGAACATGTGGTCGAGCTGATCCGTATGGCGCTTGGTGCCGGCGAACCGATCAGCCAGCTCAACGGGCGCCGCATCGCCCTCCTGGGATTGGCTTATAAAGAAGGTGTGGACGATTTACGAGAAAGTCCGGCGATCGAAATTGCACACTTGCTGGCTGCCCGCGGGGCAAGAGTTGCCGCCTTTGAGCCCAGGCGCCTGGATGCTCAGATTCCCGGAGTTGAGATGGCACAGAGTCTCGAAGCTGCGCTGGAAGAGGCGGAGGTGGTCGTCCTGCTGGTGGCTCACGCTGATCTAAAAGGATTGGAACCATCGAAGGTGGCTACTTGCTCTCTTGCCAGGATGGTCTTCGATTGTGTAAATGGCTGGAACCCGGACGAGTGGGAGCGCGCCGGTTTCACCTTCTATCGACTTGGAGATGGAAGGCGCACCTCTAAAGGGATCCAGTAATCAAATAAGGGGATATAACAACGTGATGAAGGTTCTATCAATTTTTGGTACTCGCCCGGAAGCAGTCAAAATGGCGCCGGTGGTTCACGAGCTTTCTCGAACACCGGGGATCGAAGCGCTGGTTTGCGTAACCGCCCAGCACCGCCAGATGCTGGATCAGGTGCTGGAGCTTTTCCAAATCCTGCCGGATGTAGATCTTAATCTGATGCGTCCTGACCAGTCGCTGGCTCAGATAACCGCAGCCGTGTTCAACCATCTCGATCCGGTGCTGAGGGATATAACGCCCGATTGGGTGCTGGTGCAAGGCGATACAACCACCGTTATGGCAGCAGCTTTATTGGCATACTATCATCGAATACGTGTAGGTCATGTCGAAGCGGGCTTGAGGACCAGTGATAAGTGGCAGCCATTTCCGGAGGAAATAAACCGGCGGGTAGCGGGTGCAGTTGCTGACCTGCACTTTGCGCCAACTGAGTGGTCACGGCAGAATTTGCTGCGCGAGAATGTCCCTGCTGAGCATATTGTCGTAACCGGAAACCCTGTCATCGATGCTCTGCAATCAGTAGCCCGCATGCCACCCCCGCCGGAAGTGCAGGACATGCTCCAACGACTCGGGGTACCTATTGAGCAGTCACCAGCCCCCCACTCTGACGGGCAGAGGCTGGTCATGATCACTGCTCACCGCCGGGAAAACTTTGGGACGCCGCTGGAAAATGTATTTCGCGCGATTCTCCAGTTGGCAGAGATTTACCGGGGGCATGTGGAGTTTGTTTATCCGGTTCACCTTAACCCCAACGTCCAGGAGCCGGCATACAGGCTGCTCTCTCAGGTACCTAACGTCACTTTGCTCCCGCCGCTGGATTATCTGCCCATGGTCCACTTGATCAAACACGCTACTCTGGTCTTGACCGATTCTGGAGGCATCCAGGAGGAAGCTCCGGGTCTGGGTGTACCGGTGCTGGTGCTGCGTCATGTTACCGAGCGACCAGAGGGCGTAGAGGCGGGGACGGTCCGGCTGGTGGGTACCGATCCCGAGGTGATCGTCCGCGAAGCGCGCTGTTTATTGGATGATCCTGTGGCGCATGCGCGCATGGCTCGGGCGGTCAATCCGTACGGTGATGGGCACGCGGCCCCGCGCATCGTGAAAGCAATACTCGATTACCGGCAGTAGTCCACCCGGTCGACTTGGTACGAGTACCGGGTAAGTAGAATTCATCATCCATGGCGCGTGATATCTATACCCATCTAGTATATGCCCGCCAGTGGCCCCTTGTCGGACGTCTGGCGTATTACTTGCTTAAGTTACTGGGTATCGAGATACCACCTTCTGTAGTTGTGGGTCAGGATCTCGAACTGGCGCACGGTGGATTCGGAGTGGTGATCCATTCCAAAACAGAGATTGGCAATCGGGTGAAGATTTACCCGGGCGTTGGGATTGGGCGAGCCGACATTTATCGCCCGATCGAGCAGTCCTCCTTCGAGCGCATTGTGGTAGAAGATGATGTGATCCTGGCTCCTGGGGCCAAAGTGCTGTGCAGTCAGGGGGTGCTTCGCGTCAGGCGTGGTTCGGTGGTAGGTGCTAATGCGGTCCTTTTAGTTTCAACCAACGAAGGAGAAATCTGGGCCGGGGTGCCCGCTAAAAAGATCGGGGACAGACCAGTCGTGGGGCGCTCGCCCGATACCCAGGATATCTCGGGCGAGCTGCAGGGCAAGCCAAAATGACCTCGGGTGTAAAGAGGATTTGTCTGATTCCACGCCTGAGCGGAGTGGGGGGGATGGTTTCATTCAGGCGTAAACTGGCGCAAAGCCTGGTGGTTGCCGGTGTCCAGGTGTGCGATGATCTGGCGGACACGCCCTACCAGGCAGTTTTGGTGATCGGTGGCTCGCGGCAGCTGCCGCAAATCTGGCGCGCCAGACAGCGCGGCGTCCGGATCGTACAGAGACTGGACGGGATGAATTGGCTCCATCGTCTGCGCCGGACCGGGCTGCGCCATTTTTTGCGGGCGGAATACGGGAACTGGCTGCTCGCTATGCTACGTTCCAGATTGGCAGATGCGATTGTCTACCAGAGCCATTTCTCCCGCCGCTGGTGGGAAGATGGGTATGGCGCAGCTCCAGTTCCAAGCATGGTTATCCATAACGGGGTGGATCTTTCTTTATATAACCCGCAAGGTATGCACAGTCGTCCAGACGATCGCGCCAGGGTGCTGCTGGTCGAGGGGAGCCTGATGGGCGGTTATGAGATGAGCCTGGATGTGGCGATAAAACTGGTGTCAGGACTGCGGGATGCGTATAGCTATTCGTCTAGAGAGTGGCAGGTAGAGCTGATGGTGGTTGGTCGGGTATCGGATCAAGTTATCCGGCGCTGGCAGGAGAAAGCTACTGTACCGATAACCTGGGCTGGACTGGTAGACTATGCCCAGATCCCCGAGATCGACCGCTCTGCTCATCTGCTCTACTCGGCTGATGTAAACCCGGCTTGCCCGAACTCCGTCATCGAAGCGCTGGCTTGCGGATTGCCGGTGCTGGCCTTTGATACCGGGGCGCTCTCCGAGCTAGTCCCGGGTACCGCCGGCTGTGTTGTACCCTATGGGGGCAACCCCTGGCGCTTAGACCCACCGGACGTCCCTGCTCTGGTAGCAGATGCAACATATATCCTCGACCACCAGGATATCTTCCGGCAGGGCGCACGCCAGCATGCCGAAGGTGCACTCGGCCTGGACCGGATGGCGCAAGCCTATTTGCAAGTGTTGCTTGAGGCATAACCCCGCCAACGGCTGTTCGGGTTTATGATTACCCTATGATCATGAATTATGAGTAGCTGGCTTTTATCACTTGCCGGACGGCTAGCCCACCTGCTACCCATGGGGGTCAAGCGTAATTTGTACCGCTACCCCTGGCTGGCAGGCAAGATTCGCAGCGGGTTGAACCGCGCTGCTCCAAGCGGGCTGGTGGAGATGACCGTTGCTTCCGGGGCGCTGTCGGGCATGCGCCTCTTCCTGGATTTGCACAGCGAGAAAGATTACTGGCTGGGGACCTATGAGCCCGAACTGCAGGCAGGGATGCTGGAACTGGTTAAACCCGGGATGGTCGCTTATGACCTGGGAGCCAATATCGGCTACATTACCCTGCTGCTGGCGCGCCTCGTTGGACAATCTGGGCATGTGACCGCTTTTGAAGCCTTACCCTCCAACCTGGAGAGATTACAAACAAATATACGTCTGAATGATTTTCAGCAGCGAATGACGGTGGTGCCGGCTGCAGTGGTAGATCATTCTGGAACGGTGCACTTCCTGGTAGGACCGTCAGGAGGAATGGGCAAGGCGCAAGGTTCAGCTGGGCGTAATTTAGAATACCAACAGGTCTTGGAAGTGGACGGCATCGCCCTGGATGATTATGTCAGAGACCGTCCTGCGCCTCAGGTTATCAAGATCGATATCGAAGGTGGCGAGGTGCTGGCGCTGCCTGGCATGCGGCGTATGCTGGCGCAGCACCGGCCGCTGGTATTCCTTGAGCTTCACGGAGAGAAAGCTGCCGACGTGGTCTGGGCGGAGCTAACCGGAGCAGGCTATCGCATCTCCAGTCTGGCACCCGGCTACCCGGTGGTCCCGTCGCTGCAATCGCTGGGCTGGAAAGCCTACGTCATCGCATTTCCTGATTGAGATTGGCTGTGTAAATTGGGAGATCTTTTGCCTGCCCCGGAAACCCCTGCTCATATCTACCCTGGTCGCGCCGCAATCCTGCAGCGGGTTCTGCCCCAATACAGGGTTGAATTCTTCGATCGCCTTGCCGTACTCTGCCAGGGTGGGCTGAGCGTATACGCTGGTCAGCCAGGCGCCGGGGAAGGGATCGCCGTCGCTGATGGTCTGTCCATCGCGCATTACACCCGAGGTATTAACCTGCATTTCGGCTCGGTAAGCTCGGCATGGTATCTGTGCTGGCAGCGCGGCCTGCGCGCCTGGCTGGAAAATTTGAAACCGGATGTCCTGATTGTAGAAGCAAATCCGCGCTACCTGAGCACACCTCAGGCTGTGCACTGGATGCACTCGCGTGGAGGGGCTGTGATCGGCTGGGGATTGGGAGCTCCTAGAACAGCCGATAGGACTAGTGTGATTGATCACCAGATAAGTGTACGGCGCCGATCATTCTACCGGCAGTTTGATGTGATGATTGCTTACAGTCAGAAGGGTGCTGCTGAATACCGGGCGCTTGGATTCGACCCCGGGCGTATTTTCGTTGCTCCCAATGCCGCCGTATCTCGCCCCGCTGCAGCTCCTGCTGAACGGCCCTCTCATTATGCTGAGCGACCCGCGGTACTGTTCGTGGGGAGGCTACAGGGGCGAAAACGAATCGATATCTTACTGAAAGCCTGTGCAGCCCTGCCCGAAAAGCTACAGCCTCGCCTCATCATTGTCGGCGAGGGCCCTGCGAAAGCAGAGTTGGAGAACCTCGCCGCGTCGATCTACCCAGATGCGGAATTTACTGGCACCAGGCATGGTACCGACCTTGAGCCAATCTACGCGGCTGCCGATGTATTTGTCTTGCCGGGTACAGGTGGGCTGGCAATCCAGCAAGCCATGGCGAAGGGCCTGCCGGTGATTGCTGCGCAAGGTGACGGGACTCAGGATGATCTGGTACGGCCTGAGGCTGGTTGGCATGTGCCGTCGGGTGATATGGTCACCCTTACCCAGGTGCTTGAGGAAGCATTGTCTGATCCAATTCGCCTGCGACAGATGGGCCAGCAAGCCTACCGGCTTGTGTTGGATGGATTTAACATCGAGAACATGGCTGCAGTTTTCGTGGAGGCGCTCAATGCGTTTGCTCTTCACAGCTGATGGGCGATCTCCTATTGCACTCAACTGGATCAGCTATTTTGTACAAGCCGGCTATGAAGTGCATCTGGTTTCTACATATCCCTGCGAAACAGAATTGAACGTATCATCAATTCACATCCTTCCCGTTGCAATGAGCTCAGTCGAGCGCAAGGACGTTTCCACCAGCTCTCAAACAGGTATGCTTCGCCGGTGGATACCGGTACGGGTACGCACCATAGTGCGGCAGTGGCTTGGCCCGCTTACGCTGCCGGGCGCTGCCCGGAGGTTACGTGAAATAATTGCCAGTTTGCAGCCTGATCTGGTACATGCCATGCGCATTCCGTATGAAGGCATGCTGGCTGCCCTGGCTCTTACCGACATGCGAGATACTCCCTTGCTCCTTTCTGTGTGGGGCAACGATTTCACCTTGCACGCCGGCTCGACGCCATGGATGAGCCGCTACACTCGCCTTGCCCTCCAGCGAGCGGACGCCCTGCACGCCGATTGCGCGCGGGATATCCGGCTGGCGCAGGAGTGGGGATTTAGCGGGGACAAGCCAACTGCCCTTCTCCCAGGAGGGGGAGGCATCCAACTTGACCTGTTCTACCCGCCGGGGAAGAGCTCAGAAGCGCTTACTGAACCTGTATATGTAATCAACCCGCGCGGCTTTCGCGCTTATGTGCGCAATGACACCTTCTTCAAAGCCATTCCTCTGATCCAAGAACGAGATGCGCGCATCCATTTCATCTGCCCGAGCATGGCGGATGAACCGCAGGCGTGGCGCTGGCTGGAAGAGCTCGGCATCAGCTCAGGGGTTGAGCTGCTGCCGGCTCAGTCCCGTGCTGCGATGGCCGACCTTTTCCGAAAAGCACACATTGCTGTCTCCCCAAGCGAGCACGACGGCACGCCCAACACGCTGCTGGAAGCAATGGCTTGCGGTTGTTTCCCGATTGCCGGGGATATCGAATCCTTGAGGGAGTGGATCGTGCCGGGGGTTAATGGTACGCTGGTGGATCCTGCTGATCCTGCCGGGCTGGCGCAGGCTGTTTTATCAGCTGCCTCACAACCACATCTGCGTGAAGCCGCGAGAGAATATAATACCCGGCTGGTTGCGGAGCGAGCAGAATACAGGCGGGTGATGAGCCGGGCGGAACAGTATTATCAGCAGCTAGCTAACGCGCCTGGATAGTTTGTTTTTCCTGATCTTCGCTGACAACCGAGAGCTGGAGCAGCTTCTCCCGCACGACCTCAGCCAGGGTAAGAACTGAGCGAGCGATAGGGCGGGTTTTTAACTCGGTCTTGAGCATGAAGGGCACTCCTCTATTGATCGAAGGTGTAACCACCCGTTCGTCCTTCGGAATCATGGCAGCAATCTCATGCCGCAGGCTCTTCCCGATCATCTCCGGCAAGATTTCCTGCTTCTTATCGTACATATTCAGTACGATCAGGATGCGCTTTGAGTCAATTTTGAGCAGTTTCAGCGTATCGAGAAACTTGCGCACTTTGGAAACCGAGGGTAGATCAGCAGTGACCAGCAAAATGATTACATGGCTGGCCTCCAAAGCTGCCAGGGTGGCGTCGGTTAGCTGGCTGCTGGTATCCACCAGCATGTACGGGTAGATATCGCTCAGATATTCCAGGATGTCAATAAATAGATCGCTAGTGACATTTTCGGCCTGCTCAGCGCCCGGTGGGGCAAGGATTTTGATCCCGGATTCGTGCACCGTCACCACTTCTTCAACGATATCGATATCGAGGTCGTGCGCGGTCGTGGCTAAATCGAGGATCGTATGGCTGGACTGCAGGTTGAAAAGGGTAGTAATATCTCCATATTGGAAATTACCGTCGACGATAAGAACGTTCGTTTCTGCGTTATGTAAGGCAGTTCCAAGATTTGCGGTGACCATCGAGCATCCCGAGCCGCCCTTAGGGCTGTAGACGGTAATAATTTTCCCACGCGCGCTGATAGACGGCGCTGTGCCGCTGCGGGCAGTTTTAAGCTGGGCTGCTTTACGGATTTCCTGGTGAGCGATCTTTCCAGCTTGTTGGACGGCATTCAGCAGATCATCCAGGCCAGGCGGCTTGGTAAGAAAATCGCGCGCGCCTGCCATCATCGCCCTGCGCATATAATCGGGATCATTCTGAACGGTAAGGATGATTACCTGGGTGTAGGGAGTGACCTCCAGGATGGCTGCTGTGGCAGAAATTCCATCCATATCCGGCATATTCACGTCCATCAGCACTACATCCGGCCTGGTCTGACGTGCAATCTCAATGGCTTGATGGCCGTTCTCTGCCGTGGCTACGACTTCAACTTCCCGCTGAAAACTAAGCGAGCGGATGATCGTTTCGCGAGTTTGAGCTGTATCATCCACTACCAGAACACGTATCTTCGGGAGCTTATCAGCTGGCTGAGATGCGGCTGTAACCAGGGCAGCTATCGAATCATCCACCATCGCGGGCTTCGGCTTGGCTGCTGGCTGCTTGCGCTCAGCCGCTTTTGGTCGGCTTTCGTATTTTGTTAGTTTGGGAGTCTCTGGGGTCAGGTATGTGACTGGCCGCGTGGGTAAATCACCCTCTGGGGCGGGTTTACGGGGCTCCTCAGGTGGAATGGGTTTGATCGTTGGTAAGGTCCCCTGGGGTTGGGATGCGGGGCTTTCTTTCTTCGCAGGACGACGCCCAAACATAGCTGCGATCCGCTTCCACAAGGATACTTTCTTTCGATGGGCGGCCTGATACTCGCGCCGGAGATCGTCGTCAGTCAGAAGCTCAAGCTTATCAGGGTGGTATAGCTCGGTAAACTCTAGCTGAAAATCCTGAAGAGATACTCCCCGGCCGTACTCGTGTTGAAGAAGCTTCCACGCGCCGTGGTGAAAGTAATCTTGCTTCAGTATTTGGTCAACCAGGTATGCGGCTTTACCTCGATCGCCAGTCTTATAGGCGCGACGGGCTTGCTTCAGGAGCCGGTTCAGGTCATCTGGCACTTAGCTGCCCCCTCCCCCTTTACTGTAATCATTCTCGGAACAATCCCTTATATTATATATTAATACCGTGCCCTTCTGCAACGTGAGCAACATCCATGAGCACCTCGCTCAAAGTCGGATGTGCATGTACATTGCGTGCTATCTCGGCTGCGGTGAGCTCCATCATCTGCGCAATGGTCAGCTCGGGCAGCAACTCAGTGACTTCTGGGCCGATCAGGTGCGCGCCCAGGATTTCTCCATATTTGCTGTCGGTCAGCAGCTTTACCCACCCAGCGGTTTCTCCCAATCCCAGGGCTTTACCGCTCACCTGGAATGGAAATCTGGCTACGTTCACTTCATAGCCGCGTTCTTTTGCCTGGGCCTCAGTGATGCCAAAGGAGGCAATCTGTGGCTGGCAGTAGGTAGCACGCGGCATCATTTCATAATCCAGCGTGTAGGATTCCACCCCGGCGATGTTCTCGGCGCAGATGATTCCCATTGCTGATCCAACATGTGCCAGCATTAATTTACCGGTCACATCCCCAATTGACCAAATGCCTGGAATGTTGGTTGCCATATGCTCGTCGATCTCGATCATGCCGCGATCGGAGATCTGTACTCCCACCTCTTCCAAACCCAGGTTGCGGCTGTTAGGCGTGAAACCGATCGCCACCAGGGCTTGTTCAGCTTCCAGTGTTTTCTCACCGGAATCGCTGGAAACCTTCACCCGAACTCCTGCGGCATCAGTTTCGATGGCTTCAACTTTGTGATTGGTCAAGACCTTCATCCGGCGTCTCTTGAGGGCTTTCTCAAGCTCAGCGCTGATCTCCTCATCTTCCAAAGGCACCAGGCGCGGCAGCATCTCGACGATGGTTACATCTGCCCCGTATGAATTCCAAACCGTGGAGAACTCCACTCCGATTGCACCGGAGCCAATCACAATGACAGAGGAGGGTAATTTTTCCTGTAAAATCGCTTCAAGGTAAGTAACGACTTTTTCGCCATCGACTGTCCAACCGCGCGGCACGGTAGCGCTGGCGCCGGTCGCCACGACTATATTCTTGGCTGTGAGCTGTTTGGATTCGCCATTTTCGCCGGTAATGCTGACCGTATCGCGGGCGGTTAATTTGGCAGCGCCCATATGCACATCGATGTTGTTCTTTTTCATCAAGAATCCCACCCCCTTGGTGATGCGGCTGGAGACCTGGCGGCTGCGCTTGACAGCAGCACTGTAATCCAGGGTCAAATTCTCGAATGTAAAACCAAATTCTTTGCCGCGTTCACGCAGGGTGTGGGCCACATCGGCGTTCTTCAGTAAAGCTTTGGAGGGTATGCAGCCGACATTCAAGCACACGCCCCCCAGCCACTGCTTATCGATGATGGCGGTTTTCAATCCTAGCTGGGCAGCGCGAATCGCACAGACATAACCCGCCGGGCCAGCGCCGATGACGACGACATCGTAATCGCTCATGTAATCTCCTTGAATCAGTGTGGTTGTTCCGAAAGGATCTACAGGATCCTTGTATTGGTCAGCTCCAGTTCTCCAGAGATTCTACCACCTTAGCCAGGAAGGTATCTGCCGAAGCCCCATCCAGAATGCGGTGGTCGAATGTCAGACCTAAGTACACCATCTGGCGTATGGCGATCGTATCGCCAAGACCGGGGCTGCTGACCACCACCACGCGTTTTTGGATGGCGCCGACGCCCAGGATGCCGCACTGCGGCTGGTTGATGATCGGCGTGGCAAACAGGGAGCCGCTGATCCCGTGGTTGGTGATCGTGAAAGTGCCGCCTTTGACTTCATTGGGCTGCAGCTTGCGATTGCGCGCCCGTGTTGCCAGGTCGTTGATGCTGCGCGCCAGACCCAGGAGGGACAGGCTGTCAGCGGTCTTGATCACAGGGACGATCAGCCCGTCAGCGCCAAGTGATGTAGCCATGCCAAGGTTGATCTGTGGATGCAGGATGATGCCGCTATCGCTCCAAGAAGAGTTGACCAGGGGATAGGCGCGCAAAGCCTGCACGGCGGCCGACATGAAGTAGGCAGTAAACGTCAGTTTGACGCCTTCGCGAGCGAATGCGGCCTTGTTTGCCTCTCTGTGGGCGACAATGCGGCTGAGATCGGCTTCCATGACGGTAGTCACATGGGGTGAGGTGTGCTTGCTGAGCACCATATGCTCAGCGATGGCACGGCGCACGACGGTCAGCGGTAATACATCGCCTGCGGCTGGCAGTGGTGCTGGTTCAGGGAATTTTGGTACGGGTGCAGCTGCCTCGGATTGGGGGGTAACTGAGGTAGGCGAGGGCGCCGTAGGAGGCGTCATTACTGCTTGGACTGGGGCCGCTTGCTGCCGCTCGATGTAGTCCAGTATGTCTTTCTTGGTGATCCGCCCTGCCTGACCCGTTCCGGGTACCTGGGCCAGGTCAATGTGATGTTCGCTGGCGATGCGGGATACCACAGGCGAAATAAAACCCAAATCGCGGCCCGGACCATGCGCGCTTCCAGCTACCGGGGCCTGAGGTGCTATGACAGTAGGTGGCGCGGCCTGGGTCAAGGGCTGCCCTGGTAGCACCCCGCTAACTGGTGCAGTTTCGCCCGGCTCGCCAATCCAGGCCAGCGGCGTGCCGGCATGGACGGTCGTCCCCTCCGGGACCAGTATGTCCAGGAGTACGCCCGCCGCGGGGCTGGGGATCTCGGAGTCAACTTTGTCCGTGTTAATCTCCAGCAGGGGTTCATACTCCTCAATGTGGTCCCCCTTGACCTTCAGCCATTTCGTAATTGTGCCTTCGACAACCGATTCGCCCAATTGGGGCATGAAGACTTGTGTAGGCATAATCCCTCCGTCAATTATTTACAACCCGGCTCATTTACCCTCCTGCTCCTGCCTGAAGGAGCGTGTCGGTTGCTTATTTGTAGTACAGCGGATAATTCCGCGGGTCGGATTCGTGCATGATCTCATAGGCGCTTTCAAAGATCGATTCAGCGTTTGGTTTCGACCAGTAGTCGCCATCCGATCCGTAAGCCGGGCGGTGAGGGCTGCCTGGCAGGGTGCGGGGTGGTGAATCGAGCCAGTAGTAGCCACCCTGGTTCTCTATCACCTCTTGTAGCATGTAGGCGCTGGTTCCGCCGGGTACATCCTCGTCAACAAACAGGATGCGGCTGGTCTTTTTGAGTGATTCGAGGATGACGCCATTGATATCGAATGGCAAAAGCGACTGGACGTCGATGACTTCTGCCTTGATTCCTACCTTGCTCAATCGTTCTGCCGCTTCGAGTGTGATACGGCAGCAGGCCCCATAAGTCACCACCGTAATGTCATCGCCCATGTGGATTACCTCCGGTACACCCAGTGGGAGAGTGAACTCCCCGATGTTATCAGGCAAACGCTCGCGGTTGCGGTATCCATTCAGCACCTCAACGATAATCCCTGGCTCGTCAGATTGTAGCAGCGTATTATAGAAACCGGCAGCCTGGGTCATGTTGCGTGGCACCAGGACATGCATGCCGCGTACCAGATGGATGATGCCTGCCATTAATGAGCCCGAATGCCAGATGCCCTCCAGGCGGTGCCCGCGTGTGCGTACAATGACCGGCGCTTTTTGCCCGCCCTTTGTGCGCCAATGCAATGTGGACAGATCGTCCGACAATATCTGCAGGGCATACAGCAGGTAATCGAGGTACTGGATCTCTACGATGGGTCGTAATCCGCGCAGCGCCAATCCGATCGCCTGACCGATGATCGTGGTCTCACGAATGCCGGTGTCTGAGACGCGCAGCTCCCCATATTTTTCCTGCAAACCGCGGAAACCCTGGTTCACGTCTCCTAACCGCCCTACATCTTCACCAAAAGCGACGACGCGAGGATCACGTCCAAGGGCATTGTCGAAGCAGGCGTTGATGATCTCAAAGCCGTTCATCGTCGGTGAGTCTGCTGAATATACTGGCTGGACCTGGGAGACCTTCAATGCTGAAAGGTCAGATTGGCTGTACAGATGTGAGCTGTAGCGGTCGTAATTGGCCGGCTCTTGGCCCTTTTTCCAGTCGATCAGCGACTGTTTATCAGGCAGCGGCTCATCCCGGACCAGGGTTAATACCTCGTGGATGGCAGCCATGATATCGCGCCGCAGCGGGCTCTGGCTATTGACCAGACGGTTTTTCACTTCGATCAGCTCCTGGGCGTGAGCAGATCCAGGGATTAACCGGTCGATGATGCTGGCTACTTCTCTGACCTCGCGTTGGATAGGGGCCAGATAAGCCCGCCATGCAGTTTTGCGGTCCTCCTCCACTTCCTTGCGGTCCTCATTTTCCAATTTTTCCAGCTCTTGTGTGCTAATCAATCCTTCTTCGATCATCCACAGACGCAGCTTCTTCAGACAGTCATGCTCTTCTTCCCAATGGAGGCGCTCTTTCGACTTGTAGCGCTCGTGGCTACCTGATGTCGAATGCCCTTGAGGCTGGGTAAGCTCGACCACGTGGATAATTGCAGGTACGTGCTCGCGCCTGGCTGTATCGGCTGCGCTCCTGAAAGTTTCCAACAGGGCCGGATAATCCCACCCGCGCACCGTGTAGAGGTCGTAGCCGTCTTGTTTGCCTGGAGAACGCTGAAATCCCTTCAACAGTTCAGACAAATTCTGCTTGATCATGTGGTGCTCGTTGGTGACAGAGATCCCGTAGCCGTCGTCGTAAATCGTAATGACGGCTGGCGCCTTGAGTACACCAATAGCGTTGAGCGCTTCCCAGAACATACCTTCCGATGTGGATGCGTTGCCAATCGTCCCAAACGCGATCTCGTTCCCTTTGTTGGAGAACTGCGTGAATGCCTTCAGCTCATCCAGCTCCCGGTACAGGCGTGAGGCGTAAGCCAGGCCTACCAAGCGCGGCATTTGCGAGCCCGTTGGCGAGAGATCGGCGGAGGAGTTGTGTATTTCCATCAGGTCCACCCAATTGCCGTTCTCGTCCAGGCTGCGGGTCGCAAAATGGCCGTTCATCGCCCTACCCGCGGTGGCAGGGTCAGCCTGGACATCTGCGTGGGCGTATAGCTGGGCGAAGGAAGCCTGGAACGTGGTCTCACCGAGGGCAAACATCAAGGTCTGGTCGCGGTAGTAGCCCGACCGAAAGTCTCCTTTTTGAAAGACCCTGGATAAAGCGAGCTGAACCACCTCTTTACCATCGCCAAAGATGCCAAACTTGGCTTTGCCGCTCATTACTTCCCGGCGTCCGATCAGGCTGGCCTGGCGGCTGCGATATGCCAGGCGGTAATCCTGGATGATCTCTTCAGCGCTGAGTGGGAGCGCCGAGGAGGTATCATTCACCTGTACCAACATATCGGTCATGGATATTCGTCCTTCGATTGATCCTGGCATGAAAATGATTCACCCCTTTGATTTCACTAGAAGCTATTTCAAAAACAGGAGGTCTTGGGGTGTTTGTGGCGGCGAAGCCGCCACAAACACCCCAAATAACCATTTTTGAGATGACTTCTAGTAAAAGCCAAGTAATTAACGGTAGACTTCTTCATTCCCGACAATCATTATGAAGATACTTTGATTATATCGCCCTTTTATCCAAATTAGAAGTTACCCCGTTGATCGCATCCACCCACGAGTCGGGTGAGTCCAATCAATCACTACGAGATATGCACAGCCGACAAAACGCGACAGGAGCGGCGCTCACCGCTCCTGTACTGCTCGAATGCTGGTCCAAGACTGGAGGAGATTTCGCAATCGAGAGATCCGAATTTCTGTCAACCCTCAGCGCTATCTATCCAACGACAGGGCGATGATCTCCGCCACATCAAGCACCCGCATATCGCTGTTGGCGTCCTTCCTGGCATCATTCAGCATGATCATGCAGAAGGGACAGCCCACTGCCAGGGTGGATGCACCGGTCTCCTGGGCTTCCCGGAAGCGCTGAGCGTTGACGCGCTCTACCCCGTGCTCTTCTTCTTTCCACATCTGTGCTCCCCCTGCTCCACAGCAGAAGGATTTCGCGCCCGCGCGAGGCATCTCTTCCAGGCTGGCGCTAGCCTGCTGGAGCGCCCGGCGCGGATCCGCAAAGACTTTGTTATGCCGCCCGAGGTAGCAGGGGTCGTGGAAGGTGGTCTTGGTGCTTTCAGTGTTTTTAAGCTTCAGCTTACCGACTGCCAGCAGCTCATTGATCAGCTGCGTGTGGTGGATCACCTGGTAGTTGCCGCCAAAAGCCGGATATTCGTTCTTCAAAGTGTGCAGGCAGTGTGGGCAGGTGGTCACGATGCGCTTTGGGGCAACCTCGTTAAGCATCTCAACGTTTGCAGCCGCCATCTCGTTGAACAAAAATTCGTTGCCGGCGCGGCGGGCAGAGTCTCCGGTGCACTGCTCCATCTCCCCCAGTACAGCAAAGCTGACGCCGGCATGGTTTAAGATGTCGGCGAATGCCTGGGCAGTCTTTTGGGCACGTGCGTCGGTGGCAGGCGCACAGCCTACCCACCATAACAGCTCCGGCTCAGGATTCTCCTCGATGGTCGGCACGTCGTGCCCCTGTGCCCATTTCATCCGTTCTGGCGGCGGCACATTCCACGGGTTCATGGTGCGCTCCATGCCGCGGAAAGCCGTCTGGAGCTGATCAGGGAAATCGTTCTCCATTAACACAAGCGCCCGGCGGATATCCAGGATATCTCGCATAGGCTCGTTGCCGACCGGGCAAATATCGATGCAAGCCCCGCAGGCGGTGCAGGCCCATACCGCTTCGGGTGTGATGGCGAACTCCAGCAGTGTCTGCTGGCTGGCTTCGCCTTTTGCCAGCCTCCTGCCTTCATTGTTAAGGAAGTAGCGCTTATTGATCTCCAGCGCAGCCGGGGAAAGCACTTTACCGGTGTTGTATGCCGGGCAAACTTCCTGGCAGCGGTAGCACATGATGCAGGCATAGGCATCCATGATCTGCTCCCATCCCAGGTCTTCCAGGCGGGTAGCGCCGAACTGCTCGATGCCTTCATCGTCAAAATTCAGTTTGCTCAACTCGCCGATCGATCGGCGTTCCGGTTTCAGCAAGAAATTAAGGGGAGCGATAAAGAGGTGAATGTGTTTGGAATAAAGAAAATAGGGGATAAATGCCAGGATCGTGCCCAAGGCAAGCCAAAAGCAGACATGACCAGCGACCACGAGAGCGGTCGCACTCCACCCAGCCCACAGATTGGCAACTGCGCTGGCAAAAGGCTGCCAGGGATCTGCACCTTCAGCAGCGATGGCGAACGATTCGCCCAGGAAGCGTGAGCCCACGTGCACCAGGATGAAACCGCTGACGATGGCAGAGTCGCGTTTGATCCCGAAGCGCGCTTTAGGGTGCAGCAGCACATCTTCACGCGCGGTAAGCGTTGATGGCTTTATCCCAAAGCGGCGGATGATCAATGCCAGCATGCCCACCAGGACCCCGACACTCAATATATCAGCGATCAGGCGGTAGATATCTCCAAGTGTCCCGGGGATATGAAAGCCCGGTATGAACCCGGCCAGGACATCCACCAGGTTTACCAGCAGGTAATAGATAAAGCCCCAGGCGACAAAACCGTGGAACAGGCTGGGTAAGAAACGCAGCCGGAATACTGGCTGAAAGGTTATGGTTTTTACGATAGTGGAAACAAGACGTCGCCTGGCAAGCTCCCAATCGATTTTGCCCTGCCCTCGGCTGATCGTGCGGACAATGTGACTGGCAGCCAGGTAGGCGCTGTATGCGGACACCAGCAGGGCAATGACGAACAGGAGTTTTTCTGGAAGCGTCAGCATGTTTCCTCCAGGGAGTTGGAATTGTACTCGCTGTGATGGCTGTTCCCCGTCGGCAGGGTATCCGTACCGCAAGATGGCTTGTTTTTGATTATATCATCCGGTAGGGTGATTGCCCCTCTCAGGGCAACTTATCGAAATATTCCAAGGAAGCCTGTACGGCAGGATCGCTGTGCAGGGTTACCTCATCCCAACTGGTAGCGAGGGTGAGGTCCGGGATGATACCGGTTTCCTCCCACTCTTGTTCGGGGTGGTTGAGTGGATAGAAAGCCTCGCGGGCGATCCAGGCGCGCGAGCCGTCCTCGAGATCGTATCCCCAAAGCAGCTCCATGTTGCCATTTGTTGCATCGCCTATCAGGTATGCTCGGCCCGAGTCATGTAGTATCCCGGCAAATATTTCTCCAAAGCTGATGGTGTCAGGACCGATAAGAACCACCAGGGGAATGGTGCTTGAGCCGGCGATATCTGTGCCGATCACCGATAACGAGCGCCTGGTATTGTGACGGTCAACAAAGTGTCCCAGCCTCCCCCTTGTGAAATAGGACAGCACACCCCGTGCAATGTTGTCAGCTCCCCCTGAATTTTGGCGATTATCGATGATCAAGCCATCCAGCGGTTTTTCAGTGCTCATATCAGCGAGAGCTTCGGCAACCTGATCATCGATCGTTTCGTCCGCAAAGGATGGGAGCATCAAGTAGCCGATATTCTTGTCCATCGACGTAAGCAGGTTGTCCCAGGGCACAGGCATCGGACCAGTCACGCGGCTACGGATAAGCGTCACTGTGCGCGGCTCTTCATTCGGTGTTTGTACGGTAAGCTCTACCTGAGTGCCTTCTGATCCACGCAGCAGATCACGGCGGTAGCCTTCTTCATCAAATATGGAGTGACCATCCACAGCCAATATACTGTCATGCGCCACCAGCCCAGCACGCTCGGCTGGGCTGTCCGGAAATACCAGGATGATGGAGATCCTCTGCCGTTCCGGGATGGCAATTGAGAGGATGCCGATCCCTACAAAATCATTATCTCCGGAATATTCATTATCTTCACTATCGGCTTCTTCGGGGCTGAGGAAGAAAGAATGCTCGTCATCGAGGCGGGATACCATTTCTTCCATGGCAGAGTAAAAACCCTCTTCGTTAAGCCCGGCTTTGACACGCTGCTCGTATTCTTCATGGACGCCATTCCAATTCAGACCATTGAAATCGGGATAGAGGTAATCCTCCTGGATCGTTTGCCAAAGTTCTTCGAAGACCCTGAGCTGCACCGGCGAGGGCGTCGGGGGAAGGGTTGCAGTAGCAGTTGGGGTGGCTGTCTGACTGGGTTGGGGAGTCAGTGTCGCCGTAGGCGGCAGCGATGTGGGCGTGCTGGATTGTATCAGCCTGAGCTCCGGGGTTGGTGAATCCACTGGGGCGGGAGAAAATGCTGAAAATGCAGCCTGGCAAGCCAGGCTGCTGATCAGGAGTGGAATGATAATGATAAAGAAGCGATTTCTTACATGCATACGAGATGGGCTAAGCTCCGCCTTCTCCGTATGCTCCGGGATCAGTGGGTGTCTTCCCGGACGGATCCCAGACATATACCCAATCCCCTACATCCGCCCAATCGAAGAGCCAATGCGAATCGCCCACAGACAGATTGACACATCCATGCGACTGGGGAAAGCCCAGGTTTGCCCGCCAATAAGCCCCGTGGAGGGCGCGCGCCTTATCGAAATACATCGTCCAGGGTACGTCCTCCAGATAGTAAGCATCCGATCGGTCTGCTTCGAAGGAGCCTCGCATGGGCGTGGTTTCCAGCTTCTGGTACACCTGGAACAATCCGGGGCGGGTCCAAAACGGTTCAAGTCCGCTGGCTATCAGCGTGGCAAATACAAGCTGGCGATTATCATAAACCGCCAGGGTTTGCTCGTAGAGGTTGATCTCAATCCAGCGGTCACCCGGCACACCTTCCGGTGGAGTGGTGTTGGGGATCACCCTGGCGACTACCTTCTCATTCAGCCATTCGTCCGGACCGATCATATACCAGGTCTCTTCACCGACCTTCTGCTCTGTGAATACCTGGACGATATCATGGTGGTTGAGAGTGTGACCGGTGAAATTCTGCTGCTCGTAGCCGGGAGTACGCTTAGTCTCGACCGGACCTGGGCTTAGGAAGCCCAATACCCAGCCAAAAGCGGTATCGGGTGTGTGCGTAAAGGTCAGCCCTTGAAACAACGGGATGGCACCGATGCGCGAGACATCGTTGGCAGTCATCCAGTTGCCGGGATCGATCATGTAAAAACGCTTTCCATCGACGACTTCTTCCTGGGTATAAGAGATATAGCTGAAGGGCGAGTCAATGCGCCGCGGGGCGTCTTTTTTATTACCTTTCAAGGCGTCTTCAACGGAGGCGTATACGGGTGCATTGGCTGTGCGCACATAGCCGTAGCGGTATTCCACCGTCGTTAATGCCGGGTCGGGTTTTGAATATGCGATTGGGGCAAGCGGAAAGATCATCCCCATTCTGCTCATCTCGGTCAGATATTGCGCTGGCCCCAGTGCCGCGCAGTCACCGGGATCCTGAGTGTAGATACCTGGCAAGCACAAGACACCGTCGTCGGCAGCCCCCACTGCGACGGACCGCGATTCCGGTAAGCTGGCAGGCGCAGCTTGGGCAGGTTGGTAGACCGATAGAGAGGTCACCAGGTAAAGTATAGCTACCGCTAATCTTCGCATGAATCATGTCTCCACAGCGTCAAGCCAGGTAAAGAGCACCCAGAATCGAGAGGAACAGGGTGACACTGATGTAGCTGTTAATGTTAAAAAACGCCAGGTCAATCCGGCTCAGATCATCCGGTCTGACCAGCCTGTGCTCCCAGACCAGCAGACCGGCTACGACAGCCAGCCCCACCCAGTAGGGCCAGGTCAGGCCCATCAGCAATCCGAGTACACCCAGCAGCAGCACTGTGACTACATGGCAGGCGGAGGATAGCTGCAGGGCGAATGCCGGACCAAAGCGAGCGGGGATCGATTGAAGGCCATCCTGCAGGTCATACTCGACATCCTGGCAGGCATAGATCAGGTCGAAACCGCCAATCCAAAGAGTAACCACAGCCAATAATATCCCGACCGGCAGATCAGCAGGGGTGAAGAGCGAGCCGCGGATAGCTGCCCAGGCGCCCACAGGCGCCAGGCCATCCGTGAAACCCAATATAAAATGTGACATCCAGGTAAAACGCTTGGTAAATGAATATCCGAAGAGGAAAACCAATGCACCAGGCAGCAGTTTCATTGGAAATGGTCCAAGCTGCCAAGCAGCCAGGACGAGCACCAGGCAGGCGACCAGGGTGCCGATCCAGGCGGTGCGCAGCGAGATAGCCCCGGTCACCAGCGGACGATGGGCGGTGCGTGGATTGTGGGCATCGTGCCACCGATCAGCGATGCGGTTGAAGCCCATGGCGATGGTGCGCGCCGCCGCCATAGCAACCGTGATCCAGGTAAACTGCCAAAAGCTCGGAAGCCCTCCAGCCGCCAGCAGCATACCCAGATAGGCGAAGGGCAAGGCAAATATCGTGTGCTCGAACTTGATCAGTTCGAAAAAATCCCGCACTGCTTTCATCGGCTGGGATTATACCAGGGGAAAATGAGTCTCCTATGAAAACGCAAAAGTCATCTCAAAAATAGATAATTTGGGGGTGTATGGCGCCGAAGCCGCTATACACCCCCAAAAATAATAATTCTTGGGATGGCCTATATTATGGACGTCCGTCTGGCGGATGTTTACCGGAATGTGTGCCTGGTCGTGCGGCAAACGACTTTATCGGTCGTACCGTTCTTCAGGCAGACCTGCAGGTAGATGGCGCTTCTCAGCTCTTTGGGCAGCGAGTAGTTGCCGATTTTTATATCCCTGTTGATGTTCATCCTGCCTAGCTGGTACCATTTGCCGGCAACTGTAGTGACATCACGCACCTTGACATAGTATCCGCCTTTCTGGAAATCTTCAGCGGTCACCTTGATCAGGTCGTTGACGCTCTTAACGGTGATGTTGTCCTTCAGACTGACGCTGTATTGGAACGGGATACAAAGAGTCTGCCCCGCTTCCAACTCGTAGGGTCTCTCCAGCCCGTTGGCGGCAGCGATCTCGATCCATTTCAGGTCGTATTTTCTGGCAATAGTGCCGGTTTTATCGCCGTCTTTCACTTTGTAATACACCATGCATGAGGCAGCCTGGGCGCGCTGCGGCAGTGCAGCCGCCAGAACGGCTAGGACCAGGACGGCCGCAATTGCGATCCTGATCGAATGGTTCAGCATACGGTTGTTCTTCACGAGTACGCTCCTTTCGTAAAAAAGTTTAAGCAATCACCGACAGCAGTGTTCACTGGATATCTATCCGGATTATACCCTACCAGATACGGCAGGACGCCTCATCAGCTGATATACTGCCACGCGCACACCCGCTTCTCCATCCAATCAACCCCAAAATAGAGCATCAGCCCTAACAGACTCATGGCGATGATGCCTGCGTACATAGCAGGGTAATCGAGCAGGGTGCTTCCGTTCAGGTAGATATAATAGCCCAATCCTTTCTGGGTGGCGTAAAGCTCAGCAATATACAGCACCGCCACTGCAGTGCCCACCGATTGGCGCAGCGCTGTCAGAATGGCAGGTAGGCTGGCGGGCAGGTATACGAAGCGGAAAAGCGCCCGACGTCCTGCTCCCAGACTGCGTACGCTCTGGATGAGCTCGGGGCGCAGCCCAGCTGCCTGGTCGCGCACCAAGACCAGGATCTGGAAGAATAAGATCAAGAAGATGATCACAATTTTGGGTAGATCCCCTAATCCCAGGAACAGCAGCACTATGGGGACGAACACCACTTTCGGGATCGGGTAGAGGATGTAGATAACCGGGGAGAAGATGCTGTTCAGGCGCTTCGATTGTCCAAGGATCAATCCAGCCGGGGCCGCCAGGGCAATTGCCAGGGCGGTGCTGGCGATCACTCGCCACAGGCTGACCAGAAAATGTCCCACCAGATCGCCGCGCAGTTCTTCAATGAAGGTGCGAGCCACCACCAGCGGCGTCGGCAGGATCTGGCGCTGCACGATCATGGCGAGGACCTGCCAGACCAGGATGATTGCAATAGCTGCTAAAAGCAAATCTCTGCGTTTCAAGATGTAGCCCCTGTCAGATGTTTACGACCGCGCCCAGTTCTTCCAACATGCCGCGCAGCTTGCGGCACAATGTCAGGTATTCCCCGGTAAGGCGGTAATCGGGCTGTTTGGCACCTGGATTTTCAATCACCACGGCCTCGGTGTTGGGGGGTTGGCCCAGGACCAGGATTTTATATCCCATGATCGCGGCTTCTTCTATCGCATGGGTGACGATCACCATAGTCAGCTGCTGTTCTGCATGCAGCTCCAGGGTGAGGGACTGCAGATTCTCTCGCGTCGGTGCATCCAGCGAAGAGAACGGCTCATCCATGAGCAGCAGATCTGGTCTGAGCGCCAGCGTACGGGCGATGGCGGTGCGCTGGCGCTGACCGCCGGAAATCTGCCCGGGATATTTATCAGCCAGTGGTGCCAGCCCCAGACGTTCCAGCCAGGGTAAAACGTCTATGTCAGGGCGGAAATCCTGCGGGGTGTGTTTGCCGTCTGGACCGTAGAAGTTTCGGATGCGGATTCCAAGCTCAGCATTCTGGCGTACCGTCGCCCAGGGGAGCAGTCCGTAATCCTGCAAGATCAAGCCGGTGTGCGGTCGTGGGCGAACTAGCGGCTGACCGCCGATGCGTATGGATCCGCTGGTGGGGTAGCGCAGCCCGCCAAGCAGGTAGAGCAGGGTGGTTTTTCCGCAGCCGGAAGGGCCTAGCACGGCCCAGGCTTCACCGCGTTCGGCTTTCCAGCTGTAGTCTTGAAAAACCGGGATTCCCTGCCCGTAAGCATACGTTAGCGCGTCAAGCTCAATCATCGTATATTCGTAATCAGGGGCTGTCCTGAATCCTGCCACTAGTACCGGTGTTCAGGAGAGTTGAAGTTAATCACTTCAGGACTTATGTGTTTGTAGGGTGGATGAGGATGTTTGGACGGGTATTGCCTGCCCAAATATCCCCGACTACCCCGATGGGCGCAACTCCTATACTATTTATGGTAACAGGCTGGCATTCACCGAGTCGCTGTAGGCGACGTCGTTTTCCACCAGGCCGTTCTCCTTTGCCCAGGCGAGCGCATCATCCCACTGCGCCTGGCTGGGTACGCTGGCAGCCGGGAAAGGCGGCATCTTGTACGATCCAAGCAGCGGCTCGGGCACCAGCTTCTCTTTCTGGAGCAGATCGTTCCATTTATTCGGATTGGCATTGATCAGAGCGCTGGCGTCTTCAACCGCTGCCAGGAAGCCGCGGATGGCATCTGGATTCTGCTCGATGACCGGGATTACAAAGGAATATGTACTGTATCCATATTCTGGGTGGCTGGTATCATCGATCACGATCAGCGCGCCCTGTTGGATCGCCAGGGATGAGAGTGGATCCGGCAGAGTGGCAGCTTTCAGCTCTCCGCTGTTGAGCAGCGCCATGCGATCAGCGATCTTCGGCACGGCGATGGTCTTGATATCCTCGGCTGCCAGGCCTTCCGCTTGCAGCAAGCGGAAAGTGATGTATTCGATGACCGTGCCTTCGGAGATGCCAATTTCTATACCCTTCAAATCGGCAACCGTTTCGATCCCACTCTGGCTATTGGCAAGGATGGAATACTGAGAAGCCTCAGATGTGGCTGTGCGGGCAAAGCGTACAATCTGCACCTGCGGTTGATCTTTGTTATACAGCAGGGTAGAGATAGTTTCATTGATCATCCCGTCTGCCTGCCCGGCGACGATGATCTGGTCGCGCTCGGCAGCAGATCCGGCAGGGATGAATTCCACATTGACATTGTGCGCAGCGAACAGTCCTTCCTGTTGGGCAACATACATGGGCAGATTATCCAGGATTGGCAGGGTGGCGATGCGCAAGGTCACAGGCTCGGCGGGCAAGGATTGGGTGGCTGCAGGCTGGTTCGCCTGGGAGCATGCACTGAAAGCCATGCTGATCAACATCACCATCAGGAATAAGATAGTGAAGTCGCGGTATTTATTCATCGAATAGTTTCCTCCATACAGATAAAGTTGGCGAAGATGAGAGCGTGATTTCAGGCTAAAATCCCAATTTTTCCCAGATTTTATCCACCCGGGCTTTCACATCACCATCCATGCGTGCGACGTCTGGCCAGGAGCGTTGGTGACCCTCTTCAGGCAGCTTTGCCGTTGCATCCACACCGATTTTACCGCCGTAAGAATGCCGGTATGAGGCGTGGTCCAGGTGGTCGACAGGACCATCCACAATGACGACATCATGCGACCAGTCTACATTGCCTAACGCCTGCCAGGCTACCTGGGACAAATCCTGTACGTCCACCCATTCATCTACGATGACAATCGCCTTTGCCAGGGACATCAGCGCCAGCCCCCACAGTCCGAATAAGACCTTGCGGGCGTGGCCCGGGTAGCGTTTCTTGATCGATACCAGCACCAGGTTATGGAACACGCCTTCGGCAGGCATGTTGACATCCACAATTTCCGGTAAGAATAAACGCATCAGCGGCAGGAAAAGGCGCTCGGTTGCTTTTCCCATCCACACGTCTTCCATGGGTGGGATTCCGACGATGGTAGTTGGGTAGATGGGTTTCTTGCGCTGGGTTATGGCTGTGACGTGAAAGACCGGGAACAGCTCCACAGGGGTGTAGTATCCGGTGTGATCGCCAAAAGGCCCTTCCGGGCGATGGTCGTTCGGATCCACGTATCCCTCGATAATAATCTCGGCCTCTGCCGGAACTTCCAGAGGCTGTGAGACACAATTTACAAATCTAACCGGCGAGCCTCGCAAATAGCCTGCCAACAAATATTCATCGATATTGGGGGGCAGCGGTGCAGATGCGCACCATATGCTGGCTGGATCGCCTCCGAGAACGATTGCGGCTGGTATCAGGGCTTTCGTGTCGCCCTCCGATTGAGAGGCCTGGCGAGCTTTGCGTTCGTGTTCTGCGCCGCCTTTATGGCGCTGCCAGTGCACCAGCAGGGTGCGCGAGTCGAGCACCTGCAGTCGGTACATACCGACATTGCGGATGCCGGTTTCAGGATCGCGAGTGATTACCTGAGGCAGAGTGATGAATTTGCCCCCGTCTTCGGGCCAGCACTTCAGAATGGGCAGGCTGTCCAGGGATGGATTCTCGGTATTGACGACCTGCTGGACCGGAGCACGGCGCACCTTCTTAGGACCTAATCCGATCGACTTCAATGTGGCGGCGAGGTCACGCCCGCGCTCGACCATTTCTCCCATGCCGCGGGGCAAACGTGGATCGATAACTTTTGCCAGGTTATGGTTGAGCTCGTCCAGATGCTCAACCCCCAATGCCCAGGCCATACGCGCCGCTGAGCCGTACATATTGATCAGCAACGGCATATCATAGCCAGGCACATTTTCGAAGAGCAGGGCTTTATTGCGTTCTTCTGGACCCTTGATCACCCGGTCGGCGATCTCAGTGATCTCCAGCTCGTTGGAAACCGGGATTTTGATGCGCGCCAACTGACCACGTTTGTCCAACAGATTGACGAATTCACTAAGATCACGAAACGGCATAAATCATACTCCGGCTGACAAACCTGTTAATTATAGCATGTTTGGCTTGACACATATTTTTGCCTGTGCTACATTTGTATTGCTTTCCTGCCATCACTTTCATGAAATATTGTAAAAATTACTGGCCGGAACGTCACCTTATCACTCGTTGTTTCTGGCTGCTTATTGAGAAGGAGTAGCTGCCTTGACGAAATCACGCTCCCAAATGATGGTTGAACGATTACGAGACTTACAGGCATCATCGCCTGATATTGAGGCTTCCGCGGTGGTCAGTGTTGACGGTTTGAGCATTGCCTCCGCATTACCCCAAGGGGTGGAAGAAGACCGGGTCTCGGCTATGTCAGCAGCGATGTTATCCCTTGGAGAGAGAATCGCCTCTGAGTTAGGCCGTGGCATGTTGGATCAGGTATATATCAAAGGTCAAAAGGGCTATGTGGTATTAATGTCGGTCGGAGAAGAAGCGGTGCTGACCGCGCTGGCTCGCGAGCAGGCCAAGTTGGGGCTGATATTCCTCGACATGCGCCGAGCCACAGAAGATCTGACGAAACTGATCTGATCATCACATATATAGAAATTTTGGCAAGGCATCATGGATCCAATCCCGAAGAGCGGCTACTATTACGCCAATAAGATCGTATACATCTCCCTGAAGGCCCTGGAAGAGGTAATGGGTAAAAACGGGGTCAATGCCATATTAAACCTGGCACATCTACCGCACCTGATTGAAAACTATCCCCCAGGCAATCTGGATCGCGAGTTCGATTTTTCGGATTTCTCAGCCATCAACCAGGCGTTAGAAGAAATGTATGGCCCGCGTGGTGGTCGCGGCCTGGCGCTGCGCGCTGGTCGAGTAGCATTTGCAGATTCGCTGCGCAATTTTGGCGCCCTCGCCGGAGTTGGCGACCTGGCATTCCGTGTGCTGCCTCTGCAGACCAAAATGCGTATTGGAATACCGGTTATGGCAAAGATCTTCAGCCAGATCAGCGATCAGTACAGCACCGTGGTGGAACGCGAGCATGACTTTGCATATACAATCCATCGCTGCCCTGTTTGCTGGGGCCGGCATGACCTGGATAAACCGGTCTGCTATATCGCTGCCGGTTTGCTCCAGGGTGGGCTGAAGTGGCTGTCAGGGGGGCAGGAGTTTCGTGTCAGCGAGTCGCGCTGCTTTGCTATGGGTGATGAGGTATGTGAGTTTATCATCGACAAGCATCCGATGAGCTAGGTGCGGTGCATACGTGGCTGAAAAATCGACCATCCTGGTTGTCGAGGACGATGTCGACGTGGCAGATATGCTCAATGCCTATTTCCATGTCCAGGGATACGAAGTCCTCACTGCGAATTGGGGTGAGAAGGCGGCTGAAATTTGCCAGATATCTCGTCCTGATTTAATTATCCTGGATATTCGTCTGCCAGATATCGATGGTTTTGAAGTTGCCCGGCGCCTGCGCAGCCATCGCCGGACCGAAGATATCCCGATCATTTTTCTAACTGAAAAACGCAAACGTGCCGATCGCCTGCAAGGCCTTGAGATCGGAGCGGATGATTATATTACCAAGCCTTTCGACATCCAGGAGCTACGCTTGCGCGTGCGTAATGCCCTGCGGCGCTCCTCGCACGGATCATTGAATAATCCGGTTACACATCTTCCTGAAGGGGCGCTGGTCGATGAGCGGCTGCTCGAGTGTTTGGAGACCAGCGGTTGGACAATCCTGGCATTCACTCTGGAGAACCTGGCTGACTTTCGGGAGGCATATGGCTTCGTGGCCTCCGATGATGTACTGCGCGCCGTAGGGCTGATGTTCCTGAACGCTGTACGGGAGCTGGGTGGTCCAAATGATTTCCTGGGCCAGCTTGACTCGCACCGCTTTATCCTGGTGACGACATCTACCGCAGCCAATGCAATCTCAGAGCGCATCCGCACCCGCCTGGAGCAATCTCTGGATTATTTTTATCCGCTGAAAGATCGTGATAAGGAATCGAGCTCTGCCAGGCGTCTGAGGGTGGATATCCGCCAACTCTCAGGCGAGGGTCCGTTTACCAGCCTGGATGACCTGAAAGACAAGATCTATTGAGCTGGTTGGAATAACATTCCACTGTGCAGATCACTGTTGTCATACCTACCTATAACGAAGTGGAGAACCTCGAGAAATTAGTCTCCACCTTGTTCAGCCTGCCGCTTGATGAGTTGTGCGTCTTGGTTGTAGACGACAACAGCCCAGACGGCACCGGAGATCTCGCCGACCGCCTATCGGCATCGCACCCGCAGCATATGGCGGTGCTGCACCGTCCGGGTAAGATGGGATTGGGCTCTGCTTACATCCAGGGCTTCCAACGGGCGATAGCTATGGGGGCGTCTTCTGTGGCCCAAATGGACGCTGATTTCTCACATCCCCCCCAAAAGCTGGTGGAGCTGGCAAATGTCCTGGATTCCTGCGATGTCGCCATGGGTTCGCGCTACGTCCCTGGTGGGGCAGTCGATGAGCGCTGGCCTTTGTGGCGCAAAGGTCTTTCAGCATTTGGCAACCTGTATGCTCGCAGCATATTGCGCTTGCCGGTTCGGGATGCCACCGGTGGATACCGGATGTGGCGCCGGGAAACGCTCCAGGGGATGCCTCTAGAGCGCGTTCGTTCGAACGGCTATGCATTTCAGGTCGAGATGGCTTTTATTGCCTGTCGTTTGGGCTATCGTTTCCGTGAGATTCCCATTTACTTTGCAGACCGTCGTTGGGGGCATTCCAAAATGTGCTTCCGCATCCAGCGGGAAGCTGCGGTTCGCGTCTGGCAGTTGCTGTACGAGTATCGTGATTTGAAGCGCTAACCCTGCTGGCTCGCCAGTACCAGTTTCCTCCATTCTTCCAGGCTTAATGATTCTGCTCTGCGGCTGGGGTCGATCCCACAGGCGCGCAGGATGGACTCCGCTTCCGGTTTTGACCACGCCATGCCTGCTGAAATTGCATTGCGCAGGTTCTTACGTTTTTGAGAAAACCCAGCCCGCGACAGGCGGAAAAACTGTTCCAGTTCAGGGGTGGGAATGCGCGGCTCGTCATACAGGTCGATGCGGATAACTGCCGAATCCACCTCGGGTGCAGGGTAGAATGCCCCAGCTGGGATGCGCGCTTTAATCGTTGGATGCCCGTAGACCTGCACGCTGAGCGCCAACAGGCTCATCTCTCCCGGCTGGGCGCAGATGCGCTCGGCGACTTCGCGCTGCACCGTCAGGATCAAGCGCTCTGGGCGCGAGCGGGATTCGAGCAGGTAGCGGATCAGGGCTGAGGTGATATTGTAGGGGATGTTCGCCACTACTAAATATCCCGCTGCTGGCATAAGGTCCGCTGGATCGAGCTCCAGGATATCCCCGTGAATGACCTGGACATTGGGATAGGGGCGAAGCACCTCCCGCAGCAGCGGCAGCAGGCGCTGATCCAGCTCGACCGCTATGACGTTACGCCCAGCGCCTCCCAGATGGCGTGTCAGGCTTCCCAACCCTGGGCCAATTTCCAGCACGTCATCCCCGGCGGAGATCTCAGCCGCTGAGATGATTTCTTCTAAAGCGTGCTCGTCTATCAGGAAGTTCTGACCCAGGCTCTGGTCTGGATGTAAGCCATACTGTCTCAGGAGAGCGGGCACATTGAGGGGGGTGAGGCGGTTCATTCGCGCTGGCCCAGGGTTGACAGGCTGCTGCTACGGACAGGTAGGCTCATCGGGTTGGGTGGGCCACTTGCCTGCCATGAAGCGGGATATGTAATCGCGGATAACGCTGAAATCTGCCTCCATGATAAATACTTCACTTTTCTGCTGGGGGCTGTACACTCTTCCAGGAGAAAGTATCTCATCTGGCAGGCTGGTGAAGAGCAGGTTCTCGCGCTTGAGCTGGGGTGCCAGGCAGGCAAACTGCGCCAGCTGCTCGGGGCTCAGGTCAGTGAGTATAGAGTCGTTGAAGGCCGCGATCAGCCTGGGTATCTTTGGCAGCACAGACGGGCTGGTGATCTTCTCCTTGAGGGCGCAGATCACCATATTCTGATGATCCATACGGGTGAAGTCGTTGTATTTCTTGCGTATGCGCGAGAACCGCAGCGCTTCTTCGCCGGTGAAGTGCTGCTGCCCGGCTGTGAAATAGCCCATGTCCTCGGTCTTTTCGTCGATTGGCCTTCCGTCAACATCATAGGGAAGGTAAAGGTCGATGCCGCCAACGGCGTCGACGATCCTGGCAAAGGTGATCATATCGACTGCCCCGTAATGATCAGGCCGCAGGCCGAAGTTAAGATCCAGCGTGCGCGCCAGCAGACCGGGACCGCCGCCCGGACCTTTGTAGTAGCCCATTCCCGGACTGCCGTAGAAGAATGCCTGGTTCAGCTTGCCGTGATCTATCCCGTATGGATTCTCAATTTCCGGGATCTCCACCCACAGATCCCTGGGTATGGAGAGCACAGTCACTTTTGGGGTCACGAAATCGATGCGGGCAATGCGGATTACATCTGCCAACCCGTATAGATAATCCGGTCCGCTGTCGGCGCCGACTCCCAGGATGGTCATCACTGCAGGCCCGCCGCAGAGCGGCTGTGGCTTCGGGGTAGGGATGGTCACGGCAGGCTCATCTGTGGCGAGCTGGTCTTGAGCAATGCCCGGCGCCGGGCTGCCTTGTTCGACCTGACCGACCGCCTCGCTGGCCGCTGTTGGCTGGACAATCAGCGCCTGCGGCTGCGCAGTGGGTGTAAGGGTGGGTAATCCCAGCCCAGGTCCGAGCGGTTCTGACCATCTCGCTCGGGCGCCAGGCAGGTAGATGATCGCAGCCAGCGCGGCAACCAGTGCAAGAGCTGCCAGGATTGAAACACCAAGGATACGTCTGTTGATTCTCACCGTAATATTTTTTCCATCAAGAGTAAGCACAAATGGTCTTGCAAAGCGGGATTATAACATCACCTGCCAGGCCAGATCTCGGCCCGCCTACGGTATAATTTTGGAATTCATGTCGAAGCAGGCGCGTTTCACACGCGAACGGTCCGGTCAGGAATTCTGGCAGCTGGCGGTTGGGCTGCTGGGTATTCTATGCGTTCTCATCCTGGGAGCGTTGTTTGCCTGGCGGATTCACAGCCATTACCTGCTGCAGGGATCGTTATCCTTATGGGGCGCATTGGCACTGTTTACCGTGCAGGCTGTTTGGGTTGTGGCTTGTGGGTGGTGCCTGACGTATGTTCCATTGAAAAGTTCATGGCGTTATCGCCTGGCCTTCCTGCTGCCGCTAGGGCCGTTTACTATCTTCTGGTTGATGGCGTTGCTATGGATGAGTGCTGGCATCGCTGCTCTCTGGCTTATCATCGCTATGGTTGGGGCTTTTAGTGGTGGGCTGCTGAATACCTTTTTTAGGGAGCCCCCCTGGGAAAACAACTCGCCGCCATCGCCGCGCATCCAGGCTGAAGTTCGCCAGCGGCATACTGGTGTTATCGGGACGCCGGGTGGCATACTGCTGACAAAACGCCTGTTTGACCTGGGGCTGTCGGTGCTCGGGTTGGTTATATCAGCACCGGTATGGCTGGTCATCACATTTCTGGTGTGGTTTGAGGATCCCGGTCCAGTATTGTTTGTAAAGAACTCGGTGGGGATGGGCGGGATAAATTTTCTCCAATTTAAATTTCGCACTATGGTGCGCAGTGCGGAGCTAAGCACCGGACCTGTGTTAGCCAGCCAGGTCGACGAGCGTGTTCTGTGGATGGGACGACTGCTGCGCAAAACTGCATTGGACGAGCTGCCTCAGCTGATCAATATATTTAAAGGGGAGATGAGCTTTGTCGGCCCGCGGCCCCAGCGCACCGTCCTTGTGCACGGTTACCTGGAGCAGGTGCCGGAGTACGCAAACCGCCACCGGGTTCTGCCTGGATTGGCTGGATTGGCGCAGGTCGCAGGCGATTACTACCTGACTCCGCGCCAGAAACTACGCCTAGATCGCCTGTATATCCAACATGCCAGCCTGGGTTTTGACTTGAAGCTGATTTACCTGGCGTTCCTGATCACTTTTTGGTACCGCTGGCAGCCGGCTTGGAATGGTCGCCTGCCCAGGCGTTATTTACACCCCGCCAGACACACCAGAACCTGAATTGCCCGCAAGACCTTCGGGGCTTTGGTCAGGTCGATAGGCGCCTTTTATCCTCAGCCAGGCGCCCCACAAAATGATGCTGACCACCAGAGCATTGAGCGCTTGCCCGCCGATCGTGCCATAGATTCCCCAACGCAGGATGAGCCATATACCGATGGTGAACATGGAGATCGTGGCGAACAGGTTGGCGATGAAAATTGGGCGGGAGATGCGTGCGGCTTTGAATGCAGTTTGCAGCGGCCAATATAAGTACCAGAGCGCATAGAAAAGCACCATCCATACCATACCACGGCTGTATTCGACATACGTGTCCCCGTACAATAAATGCAGGAGCTGCTGTGGGATGAGGCTGGCAAGTGTCAACAATCCAAGGATTGGAATGGCTGTTACCGCGTACACTTGTTTCAGCAGGCGTGCCAGTGCACCCAGTCCGCCGGCGGAGTAAATGCGCGCCGCGCGCGGGGTGAGAAAGGTATCCGTCGCTCGCAGCAGTGTGTGTACCGGGGCCACCAGGTTTTGTAGGGCGCGATATGCTCCTGCAGCGGCAAAGCTGATCATCCCGGCAGTTAAAACCGGATAAAACTCAGCTGACACCCAGTTGGCGATCGTGCCTCCCATCAGCCAGCGCCCAAAGTTCCAGTTGCGCTGCCAGGTCTCTCGTAGATTGGCATACTGCCGCGTCCAGTAGTGGCGTATAAACCATAGCCCGGGGACCAACGCCGCCAGCGATCCCCAGGCGATGGCATCCAATCCGGCGATGCCGCTCAATTTTCCCTGGCTGGCCCACACAATCATCAAACCCAGGCGCATGGCATTGGCGATGACCGTATTGACCACTGCACTGAATACTGCGCCGCGGGTGTAGAGCATGCGGCGTATGTACTCCTGCATCTGCCAGGCCAGGAAAGAGAACCATAAGGCGAAAAGCGTAGGCCCGGCAGTGTCGTTTCCCAGTTGGGTGAGCATCCAGCCACCGATTGCAACCAGGATCGCCGTGCATACAGCAAGCGCGATCTGCAGGATGCTGGTGCTGGTAGCATAGCGCTTGAAATCCTCCTCAGCCATACTGGCGCCGTATACATTTAGCGGCTGGACAACAATTCCATCTTGAACGGACCGCACCAGGCGCAAAGTGACAAAACCCACGCCGTAGATCCCAAGCTGAGTGGGATCCACATTTCGCGCTAAAATGATCGTGCCCAGGAAATTGGAGAGGCTGATCACCGCCTGGTCTGCGGCTGCAAGATAGCCTTCTCGGGCAGCGTTCCCTGAGAATAGACCAAACAGGCTGGCGCCGTAGCGCTGCCATGCCGGTGGATCGGGCTGTCCATTTGATTCTGCAGGGGCCGGGGATTTTTGGTCGGAGGACACAGGGATGGCAAAGGTAGCGTTCTATGAATGGGATTGGACAGCGGGCTGATTCTAACAGAAATTACAAGCAACCCGTATCTATCCGATCATAATTTCGTCTTAAAATTGTGAGAGCGATGTACAACGAAACTGTCTTGATTAAACTCGCTCGGCGGTTTGATGTCCAGGCATTAACAGAGATTTATGACATTTACAGCCCAAGGCTGTACCGTTATGCGATGCGCCTCTTAGGCGACCAGGACCTGGCAGAAGAATGTGTTGCTGAGACATTTGAGCGTTTTCTGCAGGCCATGAAACGCGGCGGCGGCCCCGACCAATATCTGCAGGCCTATCTCTATCGCGTGGCGCATAATTGGATCACGGATCACTATCGCCGCCAACCAGCATTCCTCCCCTTGGAAGCAATGAGCGGAAATCCGGTTGGCGAGCAGCTTGACAATGACCTCATCTTGGAACAGGATCGCACGGTGGTTAGAACGGCGTTGACAATGTTGACCCCTGAACAGTGCCAGGTGGTGGTTCTGAAATACCTGGACAACCTGGATAACCAGGCGATTGCCCGGGTGGTAAATAAGCCAGTAGGGGCTGTAAAAGCCCTCCAACACCGAGCCTTGAACACCTTACGGCGTATTATAAAAAAGGACTTCGTATGACGGCCAGAGAAGAACAAGAAATTGATAAACAACTGCGAGATTTGCTTGAGCCGCTCCAGCAGGCACCCGAACGCGATCCACTCCGGGCATCCGCCGCGAGGGGAAAATACCTGTCTCAGGTGCGAGAGCTGGCTGTTGAAACTACTTCAGCGCCTCCCGTATCTGCCACGCTTCGTGAACGTCTTAATGGATGGATTTCATTGTTGAACAACCCATTAAAACAAAAGGAGCGTGTTAAGATGCTGAATATTCTTGCTGCGATATCAATCGGTTTAGCTATGTTGTTCGGGGGGGCGGGGGCTACAGTCTATGCTGCACAAGACAGCTTGCCAACAGAAGTGCTCTACCCGGTCAAGATCCTCAGTGAAGATATATGGAGTAACCTGAGCCGGCAGTCTCAAGATCAAATGAGATTGATGCTGCAGTATGCAGATCGCCGGGTAGGTGAAGCCTCCAGGTTGATCTTGATGGGCGAGGACGTCCCTGAAGACGTGCTGGCGCGCTACCAGCAGGAAATGGACGCAGCCCTTGAGCTCGTTGCCGGAATGGACGCCACTGAGATGAATGCGGCTCTCGAAGCAGTACAACGCCATTTACGTGATCAGGATCGGATCATGGGGATGTCACAGATCAATTCCCCCGATAATGACGCGCTGCGGGCGCAGGTGCACGCGATGATCCGAGCGCAAATCCGGCGGGTTGAGACTGGAATGGAGGATCCGTTATATCTCCAAGAGCAGTTCCGCCTGCGCAACGGATCGGAGGTAGTCACCCCAACTATCACCGTGACTGTCACGATGACCGGTACACATGGTATTCAGTATGGTCCCGGGCCTGATGCCGGTCCTGGGCCTGATGCGGGTCCTGGTCCTCAGGCGACCCCCAATCCTGGTCCTGGCCCACAGAGCACTCCTGCTCCCGGCCCCGGTCCCGATGCCGGTCCAGGCCCTGATGCGGGTCCCGGTCCTGACGGCGGCCAGGGTTCGGATTCTGGCTCGGGCGCAGACACGCCTCCATCGAGTGGGGGGCAAGGCGACGGATCGAACGGCAGTTCTGACAGCGGCTCCGGACCATCTGGCTCCGGGGGTGGATCTGGTGGAGGAAGCCAACAGCCGCCTCAGCCGGCGTTGCCCACTAATGATAAGGGCAATAAGCCATAGTTTTCCTTGACGACAACTACTCCCACAGCTCCTCCGGAACTTGTGGGAGTTTTTTATTTATCCAACCTACCAATCTTGATAGTACTTCCCCGGGAACGAATATCCTTAGAATTCATCTGTTATTATTAGGTTCCGGTGAATATCCAGATGAAAATCGTAACAAATTCTCTATCGATACGTTCAAAGGGATAGCGTTGATGTCGGGTAATTTATCTATTGACGACATTCAACTGCTGGAATCTGCCAGGCAAGGAGATGCAGAGGCGTTTGGCGGATTGTATGAGCGTTATGCCGATAGGGTGTTTCGATTTTTATTTGCCCATGTCGACAACCGCCTGGATGCCGAAGACTTAACCGAAGACGTTTTTATGCGGGTTTGGCGTTCGCTGCCGGGTTATCGCGAACAAGGTGTGCCGTTCCTGGCGTTCTTATTCCGCATCGCGCGCAATGCCTTGATCGATCACTACCGGCGCTCTGGATCGACCAAACAGCAGGTATCGATTGATGATTTATCGCTGCATGACCATAACCCTGGTCCGAGTGAAACGCTGATCAATAGTTTTGAGCGGGAGGAACTGCGATTATCATTAGAACAATTACGCGATGATTACCGGACTGTCCTGGTTCTGCGCTTCTTGAGTGAGCTATCCCCTGAGGAGACCGCTCAAGTGATGGGGCGCTCACCGGGTGCAGTGCGCGTGATGCAACACCGGGCTCTGGCTGCGCTGCGTTCAATGTTGGAGGGTAATCAAGAAAGCACGGATGGCGAAGCAAAACGACGATTTTGATAGGATCTTGCAGGATTGCCTGGAGAAAATCCAACAGGGGGCAGAGACGTTGGATGATGTCCTGGCGCGCCACCCGGCTTTGGCCGACGAATTGCGCCCGGTCCTTGAGGCAGCCTTGTGGATCCAATCACGTAAGACGACCCTGGAGCCGAGGCCGGGGTTCGTCAATGCTTCGCGCCATCGTTTGATAGATCAAATCCGCCAGGAACAGTCTGCAGTGCCAATCCGGCAGACGGGGAGCCGGTGGGCTGGACTGAAACAAACCTTTGCAGCGCTATTCAGCCAGAAACGCCTTGCTCTGCAGTTTTTGGTCACCCTGGCGCTGGTATTGGCGGTAATAATAGGCAGTGCAAGCGTTGCCAGGGCTTCCGAGTACGCTATGCCTGGTGAGCTGCTTTACCGGGTCAAGCAAACGGTGGAGAAAACTGAACTGGCATTCACGCCGGATGTAGCCGGGAAAGCTCAGCTATATGTCCGTAATGCTGAGCGCCGGTTGGTCGAAATTCGAACTCTCCTGATCGAAAATCAACCCGAACTAGTCTCTGAGACAGTGGCATTATTCGAGGAGAACGTCCAGGATGCCGTACGATCCATGATCCTGGTTGGAGAGCGGGACCCAGAGAGAGCTCAGGAGCTGGTGGATAACCTGGGTGCGAGTCTGAATGGGGAAGCTGAATCGATCCGCCTTTTGGAGGCTTCTGCTCCTCAGGATGTGCAAAGTGATCTTGACCGGCTGCTGACGATTGCCGGTGGTGTGTTCGATCTGGCTGAGCAGGATCTCCCGGCTGCGGAATTGACTGCCACAATAACGGCAACAGCCACTGCGACATTCACAAGCAGCCCAACGCTGACGATGCCTGCGCCAACCAATACGCTTGCCCCGCCGAGTAATACGCCAGTTCCTCGGATCAGCCCAGAAAAAGTTGCGACAAATACCCCCACACCTGCCGCTTTCGTCACCAGCACACCCACATCCACGCCTGGCATCGGCTCCGGGGAAAAGCGGTCCACAGACACGCCTACTCCTACACTTAAAAGTAAACCGACCAAAACACCCAGGCCTGCGAAGACCAAGAAATCACTCCCCAATCCAACCAGGCGTCCACCCAAGCCAGACAAATAGCTGTCACGATTTTAGTGATCAGGAGCACCAAGTTGAGTGCAGGTCGCTAAATCTGCTCAGCTTTTTGTGCATAAATTTAACGGCAATTTTATGCCTTAATCGGGTGTAGTGTAACAAAATAGGAAGAGTTACGTTCAAAGTGATGAGCGGATGACCTGTTTTTTTTATGCCTGCCATCACAATATTTTGTGATCTAACTAAAAAACACACAATATATTTTGATGATTGTAAACTGAAATGAAAAGAAACATAGCTCTCCGAAAAAGAAGATGGTTTGGCGAAGAGAAAGCCCAGGGCATGGTGGAGTTCGCACTAGTCTTACCCCTTTTGCTGCTCGTCACGTTTGGCGTGATAGAAATTGGCAGGCTTTTGTTGATCTACAGCGCGGTCTCCACCGCCAGCCGGGAAGCTGCCCGCTACGGTGCAGCGGCCGGCAATGTCGGCGGCGGTGTGCCCCACTATAAAGACTGTCCTGGCATCGTCAGCGCTGCCAAACGCATCGGTACTTTGGGAAGCATCCAGGATGGAGATGTTTCCATTAGTTATGACCATGGTCCAGGAACTTCGCAGATCTCGAGCTCCTGCGAGGCCCTGGATTCGGCTTCGGTGAACCTTGGAGACCGGGTCATTGTCCAGGTGCAGTCCACCTACCAGCCCATTTTACCCCTGGTGAATGTCTATACGTTCCCTATCTCTGCGCGTACATCCCGCACGATCATTAAAGATGTTCATATCGAGGGAACACCGCCGACGCCTTTCCCGACCAACACCTCCTCGCCCACCATCACACCCACCCCTACCGAAACGCCGACTCCTACCAATACCCCCACAGAGACCCCAACGCCTACTGAGACTGCAACACCTACTGAGACGCTTACTCCCACACCGGGTCCATCACTGACGCCTACACCAACGCACACTTTTACTCCTACTCCGACGAACACGCCGACGGAAACGCCCACTCCGACCTCTACCTATACCCCTACGCCCACCCCCTCCTGCCCCCAGGGAGCCTTGATCGCCATTGTGGATAGCTCCAAGAAGAAAATGCGCTGGACCATTACCTACACAGACTACATCCTTCCGATCGGTGTAACGCAGATTTATGTGGAATGGCCTACAACCGGCAACAACAACTTGAAATCGATCACCTTTGTCGGCATTGATGAAGCCGCACCTGCCAAGCAACCCTGGCTGCCGCCTTCTGTGACCCGCAATCCAAACTGGATTGGTACCTTCAGCCAGCTTCAGGAAGATTTGACACTGACCTTCGGCAGCCAGATGTCCAATGGCGTTTACCATATCGAGCTTACTTTCGACCGCGCATACTGCCAGGCGATCAGCATCGATTATCCGTACATTCGGTGAGCTTTGGATCATTATCGCCATGTTCAAGAAGAGCCTGATCCCATTTATTATCCTGTTCTTCCTGGTCACTGCCAGTGCCAGTGCAGGCAGCCTGGCTCAAGATTCTCCATTTGATCCTGGCACCCCACCGGACAAAGGAGATAACTCCTCCCTCCAGGGGGCGATCCTGGCTGGTGAAAGCCCGCTGATAGACGGCTATGGTTATACGTTCGATGATGCAATTATTCCTGCCTGGCTGGATCTGACCTCGACCGGTACGGAATTGGAATTTGACGGTCGGGATGATGAGTACGCTGGCCCGGTCGATATCGGGTTTGATTTCCCGTTCTACGAGAACACCTACTCTGAACTCTTCGCCAATACGAACGGCCTGGTGATGTTTGGCAAGGGAAGCTACCAGTTCGTCAACCAGCCCATACCCCGTGATACAGATCCGAATAATATTATTGCCCCGTTCTGGGATGACCTGATCCTGCTGGTGGACAACCAGGGGCAAAAGACCAGTAAGATCTTCTACCAGTCTGGCGATGGTCCGGGTGGGCGCTATCTGGCGATTGAGTGGTTCCAGGTCGCTCGTTTAGGCAGCCAGGATTTGCTCACTTTTGAGATCATCCTGTATGAGAACGGCAGCATCCTGTTCCAGTACCAGGCGCTCAACGGAGTCATAGACCAGGCAACTGTAGGCATAGAAGACGAACATGGAGTGGATGGGCTGCTCTACCTGTACAACTCACCCGATTTGAGCACCTCCAAGGCAATACGCTTCACGCGCCCTCCAGCCAGCTGGCGCGCCAAGGTTTATCCGGCATACCAAAGCAGCATAACCAGCAAACGTACGGCGAGCCTGTCCTTCACGCTGCGCAATAGCGGCAGTAAGGGGGCAGATGTCTTCGATGTGAGCGTTGCCGGAATTACGCTGGATTGGCAGTTGAAACTTTACTCAACAGGTGGATCCTCTCCGCTGCTGGACAGCGATGGCGATGGCACTGCCGATACGGGTTCACTGCCGCAGCATGCCGATTATCCGATTGTTATCAGAGTGACTGCCCCGGCTGATGCCGTAGTGGGAGATTTTATCTATTTCTCGGTCACTGCCACCTCGTCCCGTGATACTGCCAGGAAGGCCTCCATTAATATGCAGGTAGCTGTTCCGGCTCCCTTTGCACAGGCGTCTCTCGACTTGACCGTGGGTCCTAACTTGAGGCTGGTCTGGAAGGAGAACCAGTACGGCACTAACCTGAACCAGGGCCAGCAGTTCACAGGCAGCAATCTATCCGTGGTGGCGCTGCCCGACAAACGGTATATCTATACCTGGGAACACAATGAGCTGCACAGCACCAATTTGAAGTACATTATCTTGAGCCGTTTCGGGGTGGTGCTGCGACCGATCGATACGTTAACTGACAATCAGGGTGCCGAGCTGAAAACCGAGGACCGTTTCCTCTCGATGGTGGGCACACAGACCGGACAAATTGGGGCTATCTGGGTTCGTAACATGAGCAAGGAATTCGATGAAGGCGGGCAGAAGGTCCAGAAGAGTAATTACAATGTCTATTTTTCATTGCTCGACTCGGATGGCGATATTTTGATCCAGCCAGTTAACCTGACCCAGAACGATCAATGGCGAGGTCGGGAAGATTACGATGTGCCGGTTTTCATCGCCCCGCGCATCACTGCAACGGGGAATAATCTCTTCATGCTTGCCTGGGGAGATGAGCGCAATCACCCCGAGGGCAGCTCAGCCGATCTATTCTATGCCATCTTTGATCAAAATGGGAATGTGCTAAAATCGCCGGCTTTGCTGACCGACAGCCAGCCCGGGGGGGCGCGTTTTACCACGCCCACTTTAGTACCATTGGATGGAAATCGGGTGCTCCTGGCCTATGTGATCATCGATCCCGACGATCCACTTAACCCTGAGGATGATTTGATCAGCACAGCTTACCAGGCGCTCAATTCGAATGGCGTCCTGCTGCTTGACCAGACCTCCATCCCGGACAGCACCGGCTCGACCCCGGATGGCATCCAGTTTGCTAGTGGGGAGGTCCTGCTGGCGTGGAATATCGCCGGCAATTCCCAGATCGACTACGCCTTGCTCGACGGCGAGACATTGGCGGTCGCATCTGGGCCATATCATTTAGCCACACCAAAGGGCAGGGAACCCGCCGTCGTTTCGATAACCTCCGGTGGGCCTGAAAGTGCCGTGCTCACCTGGGGGGATGGCGAACAATCCGACTACCTGTGCTATAGCTTAGTAGATAGCCAGGGTGCAGTCATAACCCCGCCAATGATCTACACCACCGGATTAGGTGAAGATCCGTTGATCAATACAAATTCCTACGGTCTCGGCAATGCGGCGTATGATGGCAGCTGGCAGGTCCAGCTACCAAGCATCCTCCGCTGAAACCGGGCTGAGTACGAGATAGTTTAGGGAGGTGATTAAATGGTCCAAAAACGCAATCTGCAGAAATCTGAACATGGTCAGAGCCTGGTCGAATTCTCATTGAGCATGGTTCTGGTGTTAGTCCTCCTTACAGGTCTGGTGGATCTGGGGCGGACTGCGTTCACCTATATGTCGCTCAGGGAAGCTGCTCAGGAAGGCGCTACCTACGCCTCGATCAACCCCAGCATGACGGATTCTGTACAGGACCGAGTGTTTGGCAGCTCAAATATGCTCCAAACTTTGAAAGACGAGTATGGAGAAAGCGCTCCTATCGATGTTGAGGTGAACATCGATGAAGATGCCTGTATGGGGAATTCGATTGAGGTCGTCGTGACCTATAACGATTATCCCATGACGATGCCTTTCGTGGGCACCATGCTTGGCAAGCAGGCGGTAGATATCAGTGCCTCGGCGATGGATTCAATCTTAAGCCCGGCGTGTGATTAACAGTTTGAGAAAGGGTGGAGATGCTCTATGATCACAAATAATTCTGAACGTGGACAGGCCCTTGTTTTGCTCGTCCTGGGCGTAGTTGTCTTACTCGGTTTCACGGCCCTGGCCGTGGATGGCGGCATGGTGTATTCTGACCGGCGCAACGCCCAAATGGGATCGGATGCCGCCTCCCTGGCTGGCGGCGGCGAGGCCGCCCTGCAGATGGAAAATCGAGGGGTTCATTACAACAATTTCGACTGCGGCAGCAGTGCATTGAGCGCCACTATGAGCGCCGCCGAAACTGCGGCTGTCGAGCGCGCATCGAACAACAACTACGTGCTCGACCTGGATGTCAGCGATAAGAACGGTGTGGATGCCGTATGTGGGATCGAGGGCTACGATAAGTACGTCGACATCAAAACCTGGGTTACTGCCGATACAGAGACATCTTTCATGCATTTTGTTTTTTCTGGTATCGCGCGCAATACCGTCGAAGCCATCACTCGCGTGCGGCCGCGCAGCCCGGCTGCTTATGGACATGCGATTGTCGCTCTCAATCCAGCCGATTGCCAGGGTCAGCAGAACGGCGCCGGATTTCATGGCTCGGTGGATATCGACGTGGATGGTGGGGGTATTTTTTCCAATGGATGCTTGCAGGCGGATGGTAACCCGGATGTCGATGTGATGAACGGCGATATTAATTATGCGGGCGAGGTCGATAATCCGGAACAGTTTGACCCCGAGCCTTCGCAAGTGGACCCCTTGCCGCCCTCATCGTACTATATCCCCCCGCCAGACTGCACGCATGCTGATGCCTGGAGTGGGAATGGGTCCCAGCTCGAGGCTTTGAGCCCGCTTGAGCCCGGGTTGTACTGTGTCACAGGCGACCTGCGCCTCAACGGCAACGGCTCATTCGAAGGCACCGGCGTTACCATCGTTATGGTGGATGGGGACCTGGTGATCAACGGCACAGTTGAAGTGAATATCACCGCCCCGGCTGCAGATCCGGACCCGGCGCCAGCAATCCCGGGCGTTGTAATCTACGCTCCGCCGAGCAACGACAATGAAATCCAACTGAACGGCACATCGGATTCGTATTTCGAAGGGACCGTTTATGCACCCGGAGCCAATATTAACCTCCTGGGAACCGGGGGCGAGGAAATGTACCATACCCAGCTGATTGGGTGGAATGTCGAAGTAGGTGGGACCAACGATGCCAGGATCGTTTTCAATCCAAATCAGCTCTACAGCCGCCCGGCTGCGATCGAGCTGTATAAGTAGAGAAATTCCTACAGATTCAGATTCAAGCAATTCCCCCTATTCAGGGAGCGGTCGGACCACCGCTCCCTGTTCTATTAATAAAAACATCCGGGCAGGCAACCCGGCGGCACCCAGAATTTCCTCCTTACTGCTGCTTCCTCTCGGACCTGACAGGGTTCGCAGGATTCTGCCGCGCCGGACCCACCCGGACGCCCTGAAGCATACCTCAGGTGTGAATGCTTGTCAATTCCAGTTACAGCATACCGCGCAGCACGCTGTGCAGGATGCCGCCGTTGCGGTAGTATTCCACCTCGATCTGCGTGTTCAGGCGGGCAATAGCTTTGAACGTGATGGCTCTGTCGTCGCGTGGTACTGCCCTGACCGTAACTTTCTGCGCGGGTTGGATGCGATCGTCAAATCCTTCGATATGGAATACCTCATACCCGCTCAGTCCCAGGCTGTCGGCATTCTCCCCAGGCAGGAACTGCAGCGGAAGCACGCCCATCCCCACCAGATTAGAGCGATGGATGCGCTCGTAGGACTCGGCAATCACCGCTTTCACACCCAACAGCAGGGCGCCTTTTGCCGCCCAGTCACGGCTGGAACCGCTCCCATACTCTTTGCCTGCCAGGATGATCAGCGGCGTCCCTTCTGCCTTATATTTCATGGCCGCGTCGTAGATGGGCATCTGTTCGCCATCCGGCATGTGGATGGTCAAACCGCCTTCCACGCCAGGGACCAGGCGGTTTTTTAATCGGATGTTGGCGAGAGTGCCGCGCGTCATCACCCGATCGTTGCCGCGCCGCGAACCATACGAGTTGAAATCTCGCACGTTCACACCCGACTCGATGAGATACTTACCTGCCGGGCTGGCTGCTGGGATCGAGCCCGCCGGTGAAATATGGTCGGTGGTGATGGAATCCCCTAAAAGTGCTAATACTCGCGCGCCGTGGATCTCCTGTATTATTGGTACCTGGCGAGTGAGGCCGGTAAAGAATGGAGGCTCCTGGATATAGGTCGAGTCCGGATTCCAGGGGTACAGGTTACTGCCAGCAGCCGGGATGGCGTTCCATGTAGGATTGCCGGTGAAAACATCTGCGTACTGCTCAGCGAACATCTCCGGCCTGACTGCCTGGCTAACCGCCTGGCGAACCTCATCCGCTGTAGGCCAAATATCGCGCAGGAATACCGGTTGGCCATCTTTCCCCAAGCCGATTGGCTCGGTCGCCAGGTCGATGTCTACAGTCCCAGCCAGGGCAAACGCTACCACCAACGGCGGTGACGCCAGATAGTTAGCGCGCACGTAGGGGTGTACTCGCCCTTCGAAGTTCCGGTTTCCGGAAAGAACTGCTGCAGCAACCAGGTCAGCGCCGTTGATAGCTTTCACCACCTCGCCCGGCAGGGGGCCGGAGTTGCCGATGCAGGTTGTGCAGCCGTAGCCGACCACATTAAAGCCCAACTGAGCTAGGGGGTCGAGCAGACCAGCCTGCTGCAAATACTCGGTTACCACGCGCGATCCAGGTGCCAGGCTGGTTTTTACGTAAGGTTTAATTTTCAGGCCTCTCTTGACGGCTTTCTTTGCCACCAGCCCCGCCCCCAGCATGACCGATGGGTTGGAGGTGTTGGTGCAGGAAGTGATGGCGGCAATCACCACGGAACCGTGCTTGAGCTCAACTTGCCCCCCATTCGTACCCATCATGCCGCGCCGCTCCAGATCTGCGGGCTTGAGCTCATAACCGCGCTCCTTGACAGGTGCCGTCAGGGCGGCCTGAAAAGTGCGCTTCATCTCGTTCAGCGGCACCCGGTCTTGGGGACGCTTGGGCCCTGCCAGGCTGGGTACGACCGACCCGAGATCCAGCTCCAGCGTATCAGTAAACTCGGGATCAGGGGTATCCGGGCTGTGGAACAAGCCTTGTTCCTTGCAGTAGCGCTCTACCCGGTCGACAACCTCCTCCGGTCGCCCGGTCAGGCGCAGATAGCGCAGGGTCTCATCGTCTATGGGGAAGAAACCGATCGTGGCGCCGTATTCAGGAGCCATGTTGGCAATCGTAGCGCGATCGGGCAGCGACATGGCTGCCAGCCCTGGGCCGTAGAACTCGACAAATTTCTCTACCACGCCTCGCGTGCGCAGCATCTGAGTGACCGTCAGGGTCAAATCGGTGGCTGTAACCCCCTCGCTCAGCACGCCAGACAGCCTGAATCCGATTACATCTGGTGTAACCATATCGATGGGTTGCCCTAACATGGCGGCTTCAGCTTCTATCCCGCCCACACCCCATCCAAGCACACCCAGCCCATTGATCATGGTGGTATGAGAGTCTGTGCCCACCACTGTGTCTGGGAAAGACACGCGCATACCATTTTCTTCCTTCGCCTGGACAACCTGGGCCAAGTACTCGAGGTTTACCTGGTGGACGATGCCGGTCGCGGGCGGTACAACCCGCAGGTTTGCAAAGGCTTTCTGACCCCAGTGCAGAAACTCGTAACGCTCGCGATTGCGCTGGAACTCCAGATCCGCGTTGCGCAGCCATGAGTCGGGACTGGCGAAGAAATCCACCTGCACGGAATGGTCGATGACCAGATCAACCGGAACCAGAGGGTTGATCCTCTTCGGATCACCTCCCAGGCGCGCCATCGCTGAGCGCATAGCTGCCAGGTCCACCACTGCAGGTACACCGGTAAAATCCTGCATCACCACCCTGGCGGGCAGGAAAGGCAGGCTGGGACGCTCCCCCCCAGCGGCGCTCCATCCTGCCAGGTTGGTCACATCCTGGCGGTTAATCTCTTTCCCATTGCACTGGCGCAGCAGCGATTCGAGCAGTATGCGGATTGAAAATGGCAGGCGGCTGAGCTGCGTAAGCCCGGCGGCTTCCAGGCGTTCCAGGCGGTAAATGGTGTAGTCACCATGTTTTGTCTTCAGAATATCTCGGGCACCAAAATAATCTTCCGGCATTCATATCTCCTTAAAGATCGTTGAATATCAGGGTGGTTATCAAGAAATGGCAGGATTGCCAGTCTTTTACGACTAGCTCAGGTTGGTGATATCTGACTGCTATGTCGGACAATGGCATCGCTCATGCGTACAACGCGAGCCATGTACGCAACATCATGCACACGGATAATATCAGCCCCTCGAGCGATGCCAATGGCGATGGCAGCGGCAGTCCCTTCGATGCGCTGGTCAGGCGGTAGGTTCAGGGTATAACCGATAAATGACTTACGCGATGGTCCGAGCAGCACAGGATAGCCGAGAGCACGAATCTCCGCCAGGCGGTCAAGCAGCTCCAGATTCTGCTCCACTGACTTTCCGAATCCAATCCCGGGGTCTAATATGATGTGCTCATCCGGAATGCCCGCCGCTCTCGCCAGCTCCACACTCTCGAGCAGCTCTTTGCGGATATCTTCCAGCAAGTTGTCGTAGGGTATGCCGATATATCTTCCGCCCAGGCGATCCTTAATCTCGGCATGCGCCCACGAGCTACGGTTGTGCATCAAGACCACCGGCGCGTTGTACGTTGCTGCGACAGATGCCAGATCCGGATCAACTTTAAAGCCCCAGACATCATTAACGATGCTGGCGCCAGCCTGGATGGCGGCCTCTGCCACTGCGGCTTTGTACGTGTCGACCGATACAAGGACATCCGGGTTTGTTGCGATCGCCCGGATCACAGGCACAACGCGCTGGATTTCCTCTGCAGTACTTACCTGCTCGGAGCCAGGTCGGGTGCTTTCGCCACCGACATCCAAAATATCTGCACCCGCAGCCGCAAACTGGCGAGCCTGTTCCACTGCCTGATCGATGACAGCCTGCGAGATCCGCTCCTGGATCAAGCCATCGCCGGAGAAGCTGTCTGGGGTGATGTTTAAAATGCCCATCAGGTACGTGCGGGCACCCCAGATGAACGTGCGTCCCCGGACAGTAAGCTGAGCAGTTTTTAGAGGCACCATAGGTGATATTAGCTGAGTTGGATAAGAGTGCAGGAAGATCAGACCACCAGCGTCAAGGGTTTGTTGAGCCAGGACTCGGCATCATCGATATCCAGGAACAGCCCCATTTCAACCCCACCTGGAGTGGTCAACGCAGCGATCTTTTTCATCGATTGAAGCACCCTGTCGTTCTTCACCACGACCGCCAGGCGAATGTTGCGTACAGACGGGTCGTTGTTGACCTCTACTGCGTACTGGATGGCTTCTTCAGGGATCTCGTCTATCTTGCGCAGATCGTACAGGTTGCGCGTCAAGCGGTCAGAATCGAGCAGGTGCTGTAAGGAAAAGTCGCGCCAGTGCGCCAGGGTCTTATGTGACACATCAGAAAACACAAATGACATCCCGCCATCTGGTCTACGGGTGACGGTATAACCGATGCCAGGAGTTGGCTGCCAGTTGAGAGGTTTCACATCAATATCAGACATAGGGGTATCTCCTGAAACCATATCAGACCGCGCGCCCAGGTTGTCGAGCTGAGCTTTAGGGCGCACAATTCACATTCCCGATGTTATCGGGTCTATATTTTATTCCATTTTTTGCGTTTCGGCGCCCAAAGTGCTGAAACAAGTCATGGTTCTATCAAGAATGCGAAAAATCTGCCTTATCAGCCATGAAGAGTGAATTATTGGGGTTATCGTTGGCGCCAACGCCACCATCGATTAACCCAAATACCTCATTGGGAAAGCCATGTGAATCAAGAGGGGTAATTAAGGAAAAATTCGTTGGATATTGCCTGCGTCGACGTTATCCAACATCTCCAGCACGGAGCGGCCTGTTATTGGGTGGCGCAAGTCTGGGGCCAGATCTGCCAGGGGCACCAGGACGAAGGCGCGCTCGCTCAATCGGGGGTGTGGGATGGTCAGGTCAGGGCTCTCGAGGATCAGGTCGTCGTACAGCAAAATATCCAGATCGATCAGGCGCGGACCGTAGCGGAAGGTGGGCCGGCGGCCAATGCTGGTCTCGAGCTGCTTAAGGTAGGCTAAAAGCTCGTCCGGCGAGAGCCAGGTAGCAGCGAAGATAACCTGGTTTAGGAAAGGCGGCTGGTCGGTATACCCCCAGGGTGGGGTCTCATAGATGGGTGAAGAACTCAACGTTTCTACAGGTGGAGGCAGGCTCGCGATAGCCTGCTGGAGATTCGCAAGCCGATCGCCCTGATTGCTGCCCAGGGCCAGGTAAACGAGATGGATATCTGGCGAGCTGGAGTCCATACCTGCCTGAGCGTGACCTAGACTCTCTCGAGGATGGTGGCGGTCGCCATACCGTGCCCGATGCACATCGTCTGCAGGCCATAGCGGCCCTGGATGCGTGCCAGCTCGTGCACAAGCTTGGTCATCAGCACTGCTCCAGTGGCGCCCAGAGGGTGACCCAGGGCGATTGCCCCACCGTTCGGATTCACCTTGCTCATATCCGGGTTGATCTCTTTTGCCCATGCCAATACCACCGAAGCAAAGGCCTCGTTGATCTCGATAATATCCAGGTCTTCCAGCTTCAGCTCGGAGCGTTTGAGTGCCAGCCGGGTTGCGGGTATTGGTCCATCGAGCATCAGCACCGGATCCGAGCCAACCACCACACGCGTGACAATGCGGGCGAGGGGTTCCAGATTGTAACGCCCCACCGCCCTGGCAGATGCCAGGACCAGGGCGGCTGCTCCGTCGCTGATCTGGCTGGAGTTGCCGGCTGTGATGACCCCATCTTCCTTGAATACGGTCTTCAGAGAGGCCATCTTCTGCCGATCTGGGGGCATGCGCACCCCTTCATCGACGCTCACCACCCGGCCATCCGGGCACGTTACGGGCAGGATCTGGCTCTCGAAATGCCCCCCTTGAATGGCGTGCATGGCGCGCAGGTGGCTGTTACAGCTGAAATCATCCAGAGCCTCTCGCTGCAGGCTCCATTTGCTTGCCATCATCTCGGCGCTGATCCCCTGATGCACAAGATCGTAAGGGAAATCTGCCGGCCACACAGTGGGCCAATCGCTGCCGATAGGCTGATGCGACATCATCTCGATGCCGCCGGCGATAACGATATCCATATCGCCTGCCAGGATGGCTTGCGCGGCGAAATGCACGGCTTGCTGCCCGGATCCGCACATACGGTTCAGGGTGACGCCCGGCGTGCTCACCGGGAAGCCGGCTTTGAGTGTTGCCAGGCGCGCAATATTCGCCCCCTGGTCGCCGATCGGGGTGACGCATCCCAGGATGATATCCTCTACTCGGGCAGGTTCTACGCCAGCGCGTTTGGCGGCTTCAGCTAAAACCATGACCGCGAGATCAACTGGCGCCACCGGCGCCAGGGCGCCGGTGGGTTTGCCGATACCCACCGGGGTGCGAACAGCAGAAAGGATGAATACTTCGCTCATATAAATAAGCATACCATGAAGTGCTTTATTTGTATCCAGGGATTCCGGCAAGTTCTGCGGTCGATGGAGATATTTGCCAAATCTCACCCGGAGGACTACAATAATTACAGTTAGCAGCCACGATTTCTCGGGCACCTCCATCCAGGCTGACCTCACGAAAGGAACCGCTCCATGCCCCAGGCGACCTTCCATTTTCCACACGGCTTTCTATGGGGGACAGCCACCTCATCCCACCAGGTAGAAGGCAATAACACACACAACAACTGGTGGGCTTGGGAGCAAGAGCCTGGGCACATCATCAATGCCGATAAATCCGGACTGGCTTGTGATTGGTGGGGAGGTCGTTGGCGGGAAGACCTGGACCGGGCAGCAGAAGCCGGGCAGAATGCCCACAGGCTGTCTATAGAGTGGAGCCGGGTGCAGCCCGCCGCGGATCGCTGGGATGAAGATGCCATCGACCATTATATCGAGATCCTGCGCGGCCTTAAAGAGCGAGGTATGACCCCGTTGGTCACCTTGCACCATGTCACCGATCCACTCTGGCTGAGCGAGCTGGGTGGCTGGGAAAGTGATAAGGTGGTGGAGCTGTTCGCAGCTTATGTTGACCGGGTGGTAGAAGCCACGCGTGAGTACGCCAGTTTCTGGGTAACGATCAACGAGCCGAATATCCTGGTGGTCAGTCCGTATCTGGTGGGTGCTTATCCTCCAGGCAAAAAGAGCTTCACATCGGCGGTAAAGGTAGTGGGCAATATCTTGCGCGCCCATGCGGTTGCATACCGTACCATCCACCGCCAGCAGCCCCAGGCGCGAGTTGGAATGGCGCACCACTACCGGCCTTTCTTTCCAGAGAGCGCCTGGTCTCCGTTGGATCGCCTGGGAGCGCGCCTATATAATGGTTTTTTTAACGATCTATTCCCGCGTGCTGTGAGCACGGGTGTGCTGCGTTTCCCGGCCTGGATCCAGCGCATCCCCGAAGCAAAAGGCACCCAGGATTACATAGGGCTTAATTACTATACCCACGAGTTCGTCAGCGGCAACGTCACCCGGTTAGGCGAGATGATGGCGAGCCCTTCTTTTCCACCTGGCACCGATCTGAGCGAGCACGACTATATCGCAAATCACCCGGAAGGGCTGACCATGGCCTTGAGATGGTGCCTGCAGTTCAAGCTGCCGATCTACATCACCGAGAACGGTGTCGAAGACTCAGATGACCATATGCGCCCCCGCTACCTGGCGCAGCACGTTCACCAGGTATGGCGGGCAGTAAACTTCAATTTCCCCGTGCAGGGCTATTTCCACTGGACGCTCGTGGACAATTTCGAGTGGGAGCGGGGCTGGTCGATGCGTTTCGGTTTGTGGGAGCTGGATATCGCCAGCCAGGCGCGCCGCAAGCGCCCCAGCGCAGACCTGTACGCCGCCATCTGCCGGGAGAATGGCCTCTCATCGGAGATGGTGGCACACTACGCTCCTGAGATCCTCGACAAAATGTTTCCCGGTTAACGATATGGTCTACCGGCTGCCTGGAGATCTTTTTGTAGTTGTCTGCCGCCCGGCTCTGCCCAAAGACAGCGCCGACGTGCTGGCGATGACCAGCCGTATTTGGGAAGGCCATGATTACGTCCCCCATTACTGGCAGGAGTGGCTGGAAGACCCGTATGGTCTGCTGATTGTTGCTGAATACGCCGGGCGTGTGGTGGGTATCGTCAGAATTACTTGCATGGGAGGGGGCGAATGGTGGCTGCAAGGGCTGCGCGTTGACCCTGACTACCAGGGATGGGGGATTGCCTCTCGGTTACACGATTATGTCCTTGATTACTGGCAGCGCAACCTGGGGGGTGTTCTGCGCCTGGCGACCTCCTCAGCCCGCCTGCCGGTGCACCATCTATGCGAGCGCACTGGCTTCCGGCGGGTGGCTGAGTACCTGTCTTATACAGCTGCTGCCCTGGATGGCTCACCGGTTGGATTGGCACCGCTGGGAGAAACCCAGTCTTCACTGGCGTTGGACTTTGTGAAGACCAGCCAGCTCTACGAGCTGTGCTTTGGATATGTTGATCTCAGTTGGGAGTGGAGCGAGCCGAAAGCCGCACACATGCTGGAAGCTGCTCGCAGCGGTCATGCCCACTGGTGGAGGTCGGAAGGATGGGAGGAAGGTTTACTGGTTACGGGAGTTGATGACGATGAGGATGGAGACTACTTGTTTGTGAAGCTCTTGGGCGGTCGCCTGTCTGCATTGCTGGGAACGCTCCTGGATGCCCGCCGGCTGGCTGGCAGCCTGGGGTATCGCAAGATAGCCTGGATGGCGCCTAACTGGGAGGAGATCCAGGAAGCACTGCACAAGGCTGAATACACAGTGGATTGGGAGCACAAACTGTATTTATATGAAAAGCGCCTCTCGGAATAAGTCGTGATATAATCTTGGGCGCTGAGGGGGCGACAACCGCATAGTTTGAATCGGAGAGGTTGCGTAGTCTGGCCTAACGCGCACGCCTGGAGAGCGTGTTCACCGCAAGGTGACGCGGGTTCGAATCCCGCCCTCTCCGCTATGAGATGTGGCGGCAATTGTCTGATACATCCCTACACCTGGGGTGGTAATGGCGATTGCCCCTTTTTTATTGGTAAGAATTACCAAAACTAATGCCGCGTCGATTCTGGCAGGTTCGGACCTGGCATGATGGTGATTATCTACGTTGGGGAGATCCACGTCTGCGGCAATTTCCAATTTCGGCAACGGTTAAATTTGCATATATAAGCTATCCAAACCTGAGAACCGGACATAACTCAACGCACCAACTTGTAGCCATAAGCAGCCAGGAGGCGTTTGACAAAGGGGGGCAAATCGCCATGTTCTTCGATGTGGTTGAGCAGAATGGCTTCGGTAGCCGC
>Ga0105094_10000009_pt1 | contig 66171 bp, 53 predicted proteins | sample PPLLak1March2015_2_FD_87023 | JGI IMG/M metagenome (GOLD analysis project Ga0105094, IMG submission 87023) | Freshwater sediment microbial communities from Prairie Pothole Lake near Jamestown, North Dakota, USA - PPLs Lake P8 Core (3) Depth... | ecosystem: Environmental > Aquatic > Freshwater >...
GACCACAGCCTTCTCGTAGGGCACGCCGAAGCGCTCGAGCTCCTGGACGGCATGCGCCATGGTGTCCCAGTCGGACGTCGAGCCCATAATGACGGCGACGAGCGGGGTGGAAGGCGGCATCAGAGGCAAAGTATATTGCAGCTCACTCGGGGCGCTCGGGGCGCTCGGGGCGCTCGGCGCACTCGGCACTCAGCACTCGCACCCTGCACTCTGCACCCCTGCACCCTGCACTCATCCTCCTATGGACTGGCTCAACTACCACCACCTCCTCTACTTCTGGATGGTCGCACGCGAGGGCAGCATCGCGCGCGCCAGCGAGCAACTCAGGCTCGCCCAACCAACCATCAGCGGCCAGATCCGCATGCTGGAGGATCAGCTCGGCGAGAAGCTCTTCCAGCGCTCGGGCCGCAACCTCGTGCTCACCGACGTCGGGCGGCTCGTGTTCGAGTACGCCGATCAGATCTTCGCGCTCGGCCGCGAGATGCTCGACACGCTGAAGGATCGACCCACCGGACGCCCCATGCGGTTCCAGGTAGGCGTCACCGACGAGGTCTCGAAAATCATCGCGTGCCGGTTCCTGCAGCCGGCCCTGTCGCTTCCCTCGCCCGTCCACATCGTCTGCCGCGAGGGCCCGCTCGAGCGGCTCGTCGCCGATCTGGCCACGCACACCGTGGACCTCGTCCTCGCCGACGCGCCCATCGGGCCCACCGTCAAGGTGAAGGCGTACAACCATCTCCTCGGCGAGTCGGCCATTACCATCTGCGGCGCGCCGAAGCTGGCCGCCTCCTGTCGCGCGCGGTTCCCGCGCTCGCTGGACGGCGCGCCGTTCGTCCTCCCGACCGAGAACAAGACGCTGCGGCGCTCGCTCGACCAATGGTTCGAGAAGCAGGGCCTGAGGCCGCGCGTCGTGGGCGAATTCGACGACTCGGCGCTGCTGAAGACGTTCGGCCAGACTGGCGCCGGCCTGTTCGCGGTGCCGAGCGCGGTGGAAGCCGAGGTCGTCAAGCAGTACGGCGTGACGGCCGTCGGGCGGCTCGACGAGGTGAAAGAGCGGTATTACGCGATCTCGGTGGAGCGGCGGCTGAAGCACCCGGCGGTGGTGGCCGTGTCGGAGGCCGCGCACGGGGTACTGACGCCGTCGAGGAAGAAGTAGGAGCACCCGATCATGTCGGGAGTCGGGAGTCGGGAGTCGGGAGTCGGGAACAGGGACGTAAGCCGGGGCGTCGCCGGAGCGCCGGTGGCCCCTCACATCCGGAGGGGGCGGCGCCCGGGGACACCGGCCTGGTCCGCCGTAGCCTTGGCGATTGAGCGGGCTTGCCCGCCGTAGCCTTGGCGAAGGCGCGTCAGGCCGCGAGGCCGCGTGACGTGCGGGCCAGGGCCCTGAGACGCGCCACGCGATCCTCCATCGGCGGGTGCGTGGAGAACAGACGCGCGAACCCACCCGCACCCGCAAACGGGTTCACGATGAACAGACTGGCCGTCGCCGGCCGCGCCGCCTCCGAAGGAATGAGCGCGGTGCCCTGGTGCAGGCGCTCCAGGGCACGCGCCAGCGATTCCGGATCGCCGGCGAGACGCGCGCCCAACTCGTCCGCCATGTACTCCCGCGATCGCGAGATGCCCAACTGAACCAGGGTGGCCGCGATGGGCGCCACAATCGCCATCGCCAGGGCGCCGAGCGGCGAGCCGCCTTCATCGCCATCGCTGGACTGCCCGCCGCCGAACAGCGCCGAGAACTGCAGGGCGTTGCCGACGAACGACACCGCCGCGGCCATGGCCGCCGCCACCGAGGCGACGAGGATGTCGCGGTTGGCGATGTGGGCAATCTCGTGCGCGATGACGCCGCGCACCTCGGGCCGCGGCAACAGGCGCAGCAGGCCCGTGGTTACCGCGACCACACCGTGCTCGGGGTTGCGGCCCGTGGCAAAGGCGTTGGGCTGCTGGTCATCGACCAGGTAGAGCCGCGGTGTCGGAATCCCCGCGCGGCCGGCCAACTCCTGCACCATGTGCCGCAGTTCCGGCGCCTCCGCCGCGTCGAGCGGCCTTGCCCCGTGCATCCGCAGCACCACGCGGTCGGAGAAGAACCAGGCGCCCAGGTTCATGGCCACCGCGAGCACCAGGAACAACGTCATGGCGCCCGGCCCCATCGCGCCGCCAATCGAGACCAGGATGGCCGACAGGGCGCCGAGCAGGAGGAACGTCTTGACCGTGTTCAATCTCATCGTCTTTTTTGACCTCGGCGTCCAGTATGGCGGCGGGTGACAATTCGAACAAATAGGATGTTTAGTGCTCATGTATCGGTTTTTTCGAACCACTGGCAATCCGGTGGACAATGGCGGGCATGACGAAGCGGGTGTTCCCGGCGACGCTGGCCCTCGCGGCCATCGGCGGCGCCATCCTCTCGGCCCAGGCGCCCGGCGGGGCGCCGGCGGCACGGCTCGAGGTGCCCTATGTGCAGTTCACGCTGCCCAACGGGCTGCACGTGATCCTCCACCAGGACAAGACCGTGCCCGTGGCCGCGGTCAACGTCTGGTATCACGTGGGCTCGGGCAGCGAGAAGCCGGGACGGACCGGGTTCGCCCACCTGTTCGAGCACGTCATGTTCGAGGGCTCGGAGAACGTCGTCGAGGGAAATTTCGACAGCTGGCTCGAGGCCGCGGGCGGCAACAACAACGGCTCGACGTCGGTGGACCGCACCAACTACATCACCGACGTGCCGAGCAACGCCCTCGAGCTCGCGCTGTTCCTCGAGTCGGATCGCATGGGCTACCTGCTCCCGACCCTCACCCAGTCGAAGCTCGATGGCCAGCGCGACGTCGTGAAGAACGAGAAGCGCCAGAGCGTGGACAACGCGCCGTACGGCCAGGCCTTCATCGAGCTGGGCGCGATGCTCTACCCGAAGGGACATCCGTACAGCTGGCCCACCATCGGCTCGATGGAGGATCTGTCGGCGGCGGCGCTCCCCGACGTGGTGGAGTTCTTCAAAACCTACTACGCGCCGAACAACGCCAGCCTGGTCGTGGCGGGCGACATCGAGTTCGAGCCCACGCGCCGGCTCGTGGAGAAGTGGTTCGGCGGCATTCCCCGCGGCCCCGAGGTGCCGCCCCTGGCGCCCGCGCCGGCCGCGCTCACCGACGTGAAGCGCAAGACGCTCACCGATCGCGTGCAGCTGCCCAGGCTCTACATGGCATGGCACACGCCCGCGTACTTCGCGCCGGGCGACGCGGCCATGGACGTCGTCTCGAGCCTGCTCACCGGCGGCAAGAACTCGCGGCTCTATCGCCGCCTGGTGTACGACCTGCAGATCGCGCAGGACGTGACCGCCGGCCAGCAGTCGCAGGCCCTCGGCAGCATGTTCCTGGTCATCGCCACCGCGCGACCGGGGCACACCCTCGACGAGATCCAGAAAGTCATCGACGAAGAGATCGAGAAGCTGAAGCAGGCGCCGCCAGACGAGCGTGAGATGACACGCGCGATGAACCAGATCGAGGCGTCGTTCTTCCGGCGCATGGAGCGTACCGGCAGCTTCGGCGGGAAGGCCGACCAGCTGAACGGGTACTACGTGGCCACCGGCACCCCCGACTACTTCGAGGAGGACCTTGCCCGCTATCGCGCCATCTCGGCCGCCGACATCCAGGCCGCTGTCCAGCGGTACCTTCCGGCCGATCGGCGGGTGGAGCTGAGCGTGGTGCCGCAGGGTAAGTAGGTTGTGGGTCTTGGGTCTTGGGCCTTGGGTCCTGGGGGTTCGCCGCGTCTAGGTTCTCGGGGTCTCAGGTTCTCGGGTTCTCAGGTTCTGGGGTTCGGAGTTCCGTGGTTCGGATCCGCTTTGATATGAACTCTTCTCATCTGCGTCATCTGCGTCATCTGCGTCATCTGCGGCCTTCCGTGTCTGCCGCATCTGCGTCCCATCTGCGGCTGTTCGTGTCCGTGCTCTCGCTGTGCCTGGCCATCTCGGTCTCCGCGTCGCAATCGCCGGATCGCTCTCAGCGTCCGCCTCTCGGCCCCCCGCCGGCGTTGAGGCTCCCGGCCATCCAGAAGACCACGCTCGCCAACGGTGTGCCCCTCTGGGTGATCGAACAGCACCGCGTGCCGCTGGTGCAGGTGAACGTCATCCTGCGCGGAGGCAGCAGCCTCGATCGCGCCGGGCGCTTCGGGATGGCGAGCCTCGTGGCCAACATGCTGGACGAGGGCGCGGGCACACGCTCGGCCCTCGAGCTCGCGGACGCGGTGGAGTACCTCGGCGCCGAGCTCTCGACCAGCAGCTCGTTCGACTACAGCGGCGTGCGCCTCTCCACGCCGGCCAGGAACCTGACCTCGGCGCTGCCGCTGCTGGCCGATGTCGTGCTGCGCCCCGCCTTCCCCGCCACGGAGCTGGATCGCCTGAAGAAGGAGCGCCTCACGGCGCTCCTCCAGGCGCAGGACAACCCGGCGGCCATCATCGGCTACGCGTTTCCGCGCGTCGTCTTCGGCCCTGCACACCGGTACGGCACGCCCGCCACGGGCCTGGCGCCGGCCATCGAGGCCATTACGGCCGACGATGCGCGGGCGTTCTACAGGGAACATTACGTGTCGGGCAACGCCACCATCCTGGTGGTGGGCGATGTCACGACCGCCCAGGCGAAGACCGAGCTCGAGCGCGTGTTCGGCGAATGGCCCGGCAGCGGGCCGCGCGCGCCCACCGCGGCCATCCCCGCGGCGCCGCAGCTCACGCGGCGCGAAGTGGTACTGGTGGACAAGCCCGGTGCGGCGCAGTCGCAGATCCGCATCGGGTGGGTGGGCGTACCGCGCTCCACGCCGGAGTACGCCACGCTGCAGGTGCTCAACACCATCCTCGGCGGGTCGTTCACCTCGCGCCTCAACCAGAACCTCCGCGAGCGGAACGGCTACACCTACGGCGCCGGCTCCATCTTCGACATGCGGACCTCCGCGGGCCCCTTCTTCGCCACCGCCGGCGTGCAAACGGACAAGACCGCCGACGCGCTCCGGGAGTTCTTCGTGGAGCTCGAGGGCATCCAGAATCCCATGCCGGCTGACGAACTGGACAAGGCGAAGAACTACGTCGCGCTCGGCTTCCCCTCAGAGTTCGAGACCACGCGAAACCTGGCCCAGAAGCTCGAGGAGCTCGTCGTCTACAACCTGCCCGAGCAGACGTTCCAGAACTTCGTCAGCGAGGTGACGAAGGTGACGGCCGGCGACGTACAGAGAGCCGCCGCGCGCTACATCCGGCCCGACAGGATGGCGGTGGTCATCATCGGCGACCGCAAGGTGATCGAGCCGGGCATCGCCGCGCTGAAGCTCGGCACCTTGCGTGTCGCACCGCTCGAGGAGTTCTTCAAATAGATCCAACCGTCGTCGTGGGCGCCGGCGCGGCCGGCCTCGTGGCCGCCATCTTCGCGGCCGGGGGGCCCGCGCCGGTGGTGGTGCTCGAACGCACCGCCGACGGCGGCCGGAAGATCCTGATCAGCGGCGGTGGCCGGTGCAACATCCTGCCCTCGGTGCTCGCGCCCGAGCGCTTCGTCACCGACTCGCCAGCGCCCCTGCTGCGCGGCATCCTGCGCTCGTGGCCGCTCGCGGCCCAGCGGCGATTCTTCGAGGAGGACGTCGGCGTTCCGCTGGCGCTGGAGCCCGAAACCGGCAAGCTCTTTCCCCGGTCGAACCGCGCGCGCGACGTGCGCGACGGGCTGGTCGCCGTGGCGCGGCGCCGCGGCGTGCGGTTTCAGTTCGGGACCACCGTCACCGGGCTCGGGCGCGAGGGCGATGGGTGGCGGCTCGACACTTCGTCTGGTGTGATCCATGCATCGCGCGTGATCCTGTCCACGGGCGGCCTCTCGGTGCCGGCCACCGGCAGCGACGGCACAGGCCTCCGCATCGCCGCCGCGCTGGGCCACGTCGTCCACGAGACCTATCCCGCGCTGACGCCCCTGACCGGCACTCCGCACTCGCACCCCGCACCCGGCACTCCACACTCGCACTCAGCACCCCCCACTCCGCACCCTGCACTCCTCTCCGGCCTCTCCCTCCCCGTTCGCCTGCGCGCGAAGGGGCAGGGCCGCACCAGCGAGTCCCACGGTGGCTTCCTGTTCACGCACCGTGGCTACAGCGGACCGGCCGTGCTCGACATTTCGCACGTGTGCGTGCGCAGTGTGATGACAGGTGCGGGCGGGCCTGGCGCGCCGTCGCGCGAACCAGAAGACGGCGAGGGCGAAGGCGGGTGCGAGCAGGTGCGGACAGGCCTGCCGCGCCGAAGCTCGGACCAGGAGACCGCGAGAGCGAAGGCGGGTGCGACAGGTGCGACCAAGCGGGCCACAGTACGCGTCTGCTGGTCCGACGTCTCGGCGGCCGACTGGGAAGAGAGGCTGCTGGCGGGCGCCGGCGATCGGACGGTGGCCGGCCTCGTTGGGCAGGCGCTGCCGGAACGTCTTGTCCTGTTCCTGATGGACCAGGCGGGTGTACCCCGCGACCGGCGCACCTCCTCACTCAAGCGGACGGAACGCAATGCGCTCGTCCTGCATCTAACCGCTTACGACCTCCCATGGACGGGACACGAGGGATACAAGAAGGCCGAGGTGACGGGGGGCGGCGTCGCCCTGGACCAGGTGGATCCACGCACGCTCGAAAGCCGGCATCATCCCGGGCTGTATCTGTGCGGAGAGTTGCTGGACGCCTTCGGCCCCATCGGCGGCCACAACTTCGCGTGGGCCTGGGCTTCAGGGCGCGCGGCTGGGACAGCCGCGGCAATGGTTCAACGGCCGTAGCCCCTGCCTTCGCGCATGCCGAGCCTCGGGCGATGTCGGCGGAGGCAGGCGCCGGACCCGGAAGTCGCACTCGCACCCGGCACTCCGCACTCTGCACTTTGAACTCGTGGCCCTCTGGCTCCTGAACTACTCTTCCCCCATGGACACGTACTACCACCCGCCCGACCTGGCGAAATTTCCGGAGGTGGGTAAGGACGCGCCGGAGCTCTGGGAGAAGTTCCTCGCCTGGTACACCGCCGTCTTCGCGGAGGGCGCGCTCACCGAGCGCGAGAAGGCGCTCATCGCGCTGGCGGTGTCGCACGCGGTGCAGTGTCCCTACTGCATCGACGCCTACACCACGGGCAGCCTCGAGAAGGGCGCGACGCCCGAGCAGATGACCGAGGCCGTGCACGTCGCCTCCGCGATCCGCGGCGGCGCGTCGTTGGTGCACTCCGTGCAGATGCGCAACAAGATCGAGAAGATTGGGATGTAGATCTCGTCGGGAGTCGGGAACCCAGTATGGCGCTGGCCACATTGATCAACACGCGCAGTCCGCTCGCGTCGAGCGCCGCCCAGCGGGCGCTGCTCGAGTCGCTGCCGCTCGCGCGAACGTTCGAGGCCGCGCTGCACGCCGCCGATCGCCCGGTGCTCTCGCGCACCACCGCGCGCGTGCTGCAGGTGAACCTCGGCAAGCGCTGCAACCAGGCGTGCCATCACTGCCACGTCGACGCCGGCCCCGATCGCACCGAGGTGATGCCCGACGACATCATCGAGGCCACGCTCACCGTGCTCGAGCGATCCGCCATCCCGACCGTCGACATTACCGGTGGCGCGCCCGAACTGCATCCACGCTTCCGAGATGTCGTCTTGCGCGCGAAGGCCATGGGCCGCCACGTGATGGATCGCTGCAACCTCACCATCACCACGCTGCCCAACTACGCGGGCCTGCCCGAGTTCCTCGCCGGCCACGGCGTGGAGATCGTCGCCTCGCTGCCGTCGTACGCCGCGGCACAGACCGACCGCCAGCGCGGCGAGGGCGTGTTCGAGTCGTCCCTCGCGGCGCTGAAGCGGCTGAACGCGCTCGGCTACGGGCGCGAGGGCAGCGGCCTGGTGCTCAACCTCGTCACCAACCCGGTGGGCGCGTTCCTTCCAGCCAACCAGGCCGCGCTCGAGCGCGACTGGAAGCGCGAGCTGAAGCGGCGGTACGACATCGACTTCAACCGGCTGTTCACCATCACCAACATGCCCATCAGCCGCTACCTCGAGTGGCTGGAGCACTCGGGCAACCTCACGGCCTACATGGCGAAGCTGGTGCAGGCCTTCAACCCCGCCACGGTTGAGGGACTGATGTGCCGCGACACCATCTCGGTCGGCTGGGATGGACGGCTGTTCGACTGCGACTTCAACCAGATGCTCGACATGCCCGTGGACGCCCACGGGCCGCGCACGATCACGGATTTGCTGAACGCGAAGACGCTTCTGTCGTTGCCGGTCGTCACCGGCCCGCACTGTTTCGGCTGCACGGCCGGCGCGGGGTCGAGCTGCGGCGGCGCAACGGCTTCGCCGAAGTGAAAGGTGAGCAGTCGTTAATCCCCCCCGGCGCGTGCGGGTGCCGGGCGGCACCTGCTCGCTGCGCGTTCGTGCTCGAATTGGCGCGGTCATGAGCACCGCGTCCGACCGGCTGTCCTCGCCGTGCCCTGAGCGGGGCCCGCGGTCCCCATCTTGCAGCCGTGGCGACCCGTCACAGAGGGGCCACGGCGAGAGATGTCCAAGCGCTTACAGAATTCGACGGTGACCGTCTTCCTTCGGAACATCCGTCGCTCCGGATTGTTCCTGGTCGTCACCATGGCGATGATCAGCGCGCTCCCGGGGCGCGCGGCGCAGCCGCTGGCGCCCGGCCTGCTCGCCGAGCTGCCAGCCGGCGTGATGGCGCCGCCCGCAGACGCGCTGGCCGCCGCGGACACGTTGAGCGCCCGCGCGGTCGCCGTGGATCTCTCCGCCCTCGCCGCGGACGCCCTTGACCTCGACGTCGAGCCCGGAGTGACGCTTCGCGCGGAGATCGATCGGCGTTCGGTCAATCCCGACGGATCGGAATCGTGGTCGGGTCACATCGTCGACAGCCCGTGGAGCGCGGCCACCTTCGTCCGCGCTGGCGCCGTCCTGCAAGGCTCCGTCCGCACGCTGGATGCCGCGTACTCGATCGAGCCCATCGCGAATACGCCGTTCCATGTCGTGCGACAGGTGGATCCCTCTGCGCTGGGCCTTGAGCTGCCTCCCCTGGTGGCGAATCTCCCGCCACAGCTGGCGGACGACACGCCCCCGGCGCCCGCCGACGATGGCGCGACGTTCGACGTGCTGGTGGTCTACACGGCAGCCGCGCGAACCGCGGCCGGCGGCTCCGACGCGGCGGTGCTGGCGCGCATCAACCTCGGCATCACCGAAACCAACACCGCCTACGCCAACAGCGGCGTCATCCCGCGCCTCCGGCTGGTCGGCGCCGAGGCCATCGACTACATCGAGAGCGGCAACCTCTCGACTGACCTGAGTGCCCTTACCGGCAGCGGCGATGGCCAGCTGGACGCGGTGCACGCCCGGCGCAACGCCCTCGGCGCTGACCTGGTGAAGCTGGTCGTCGGCAACACCGCCGGTAACGCGTGCGGCGTGGCCTGGCTGATGCAGTCGCTCTCCTCCGGGATGGCGGCCTACGCCTTCAGCGTCACCGCCTACCCCTGCATCAGCCCCAACTACACGTTCGGCCACGAATTGGGGCACAACATGGGCTCGAACCACGCGCCGGAAGACGGCGTGGAGTCGTCGCCCCTCTATCCCTATTCGTTCGGCTACAAGAATCCCGGCAACCTGTTCCGCACGGTGATGGCGTACAACTGTCCCGTCAACTGCACGCGCATCCTGCACTTCTCCAACCCGTCGGTCTCTTACAACAGCCAGTCCACGGGTACGGCCGCGCAACACAACAACGCGCTCTCCATCAACAACGCCCGCAGCACCATCGCCAACTGGCGCCAGGCGGTGGCCGCAAACACGCCGCCGACCATCACGGCGCTCGGCAATCAGAACATCAACGAGGATGGCGCCACGCCTGCGCTGGCCTTCACCGTCGGTGACGCGCAGACGCCAGCGGCCAGCCTCTCGGTCTCCGCCACCTCGTCGAACCCGGCCCTCGTGCCGAACACCGGTGCGGCGCTCGCGCCGGGCGGGAGCGGCGCGAGCCGGACGCTGACGGTGACGCCCCTGGCCAACCAGAGCGGGACGACCACGATCACGGTATCGGTAAGCGACGGCTCGCTGAGTGCGTCGAGGTCGTTCGAACTGACCGTCGCCCCGGTGAACGACGCGCCGACGCTGTCCGGGGTGCCGGTGCTCGTATCCACGACCACGGGCGTCGCGACCAGCTTCACCGTGACGGTGAACGACATCGATTCGCCGGCGGGCAGCCTGGCGCTATCGGGGGCCACCACCAATGCGGTGCTCCTGCAGCCGGGCGGCATCCTCGCCACCTCCCAGTCGTCCACGGCCACGAGCCGCACCTTCCTGGTGACCCTGACTCCGGCGCCGGGCCAGACCGGGTCCGGCGGGCTGATCGTGACGGGCAGCGATTCGTCGGCAACGACGTCGGCGCCGGTCTCGTTCAACGTGACCTCGGTTGCCGCCGCTCCGGATCCGCCAACGGCCACGACCGCGAACGCCTCTGGCACGTCGGTGACCATTGCCTGGGCCGCGGCACTCACCGGTGGCGCGCCTTCGAGCTTCGTCGTCGAGATCGGCACGGCGCCCGGCACGACAACGCTCCCCACCCAGTCGGCGCCCTCAACGGCCACGCAGCTGGTGCTGTCGCTGCCCGCGGGTACCTATTACACGCGCGTGCGCGCGACCAACGCCGTCGGCAGCAGCCTGCCGTCACCGGAAGCATCGGTGACCGTGACCGATCCCGGCCCGCTCCCGGGCCCGCCCGGCACGTTCTCGGCGCGGACGGTGGGCAGGACCATCGTCTTCACGTGGACCCCGCCCGTGGTGGGCGAGCCGCCCACCCGCTACGTGCTGGAGGCCGGCAGCGCGCCCGGCCTGTCGAACCTGGCCGTGCTGGACACCGGTGGGATCGCGTCGTCGTTCAGCGTGCCGAACGTTCCGTCCGGCACCTACTGGGTGCGCGTGCGCGCCGCGAACGCGGCGGGCATGGGCGCGCCCTCACAGGATGTGTCGATCGTGATGGGACCCGCCAGCGGGTGCGTGGGGCTGCCGGGCGTGCCGGTGCTGCTGACGCCCGTGGTCTCGGGCAACAACGTGACGCTGTCGTGGAACGCGCCCTCGCCGGGCGGCTCGCCCACGACATATGTGCTGCAGGCGGGCTCGGGGCCTGGCCTCTCGAACCTGGCGGCGTTTGCCACCGGTTCGGCCAGCACGTCGTTTGCGGCATCTGCGCCCGGTGGCGTGTACTTCGTGCGTGTGGCCGCCAGCAACGCGTGCGGCGTCGGCCCCGCGTCGAACGAGGTGAGCTTCACGCTGGGTTCTGCTCTGCCCGGCGCGCCGCAGGACCTGTCGTGGTCGGTGTCATCCAGCGGCGTGGTGTCGCTCCACTGGGAGCCACCCGCGTCCGGGGGAGTTCCCACCGCTTACCTGGTGGAGGCGGGCAGCGCCAGCGGGCTCGCGAACCTGGCCAGCCTGTCGACGGGGAGCCCGGTCACGTCCACGGACGCGACGGCGCCGCCGGGCGCCTACTTCGTGCGCGTTCGTGCCGTGAACGGGGCAGGCGCCAGTGCCGCCTCCAACGAAGTGATGGTGGTCGTGCCCTGACCGGAGCGATTTCCGGTCTCCGGAGACCGATCGGCCCGCCCCTGCGCTATCCTGTAGGTTCGCCCTCCACCCCCGGGGCCCCGAACGTCCATGCCTCGTCGTCTGCTGCTTGTTGCCGTGGCGCTGGTTACCCTCGCCTGGTCGCGCCCCGGTGCGGCTCAGGCTCCTGTTCCCGCATCGTTGTTCGTGCCGGCTCCAGCCGTCGACCTGCGGTCGGCGGATGTCGCCCCGCGGCGCGAGGTTGTGCGGGCGCGCCTCACCGGCATCGAGATAGCCGCCCTCAACAGCGATCGACTGACGCTGGATCTCTTCCCCGGCGTCAGCCTGCGCGCCGAGCTCATGCGGCGCGAGGTGGGCCGCGACGGGTCCATCTCGTGGTCGGGCCAGGTGCCGGACGAACCGCTGAGCTCCATCACGTTCGTGCGAGTGGGCGACGTGTTGCAGGGCTCGATTCGCCTGCTGGGGTCCGCGTTCTCAATCGAGCCTGTCGGACGAGGCGGGCACCACGCCATTCGGCAGCTGGATCTCGCGCAACTCGGCTCCGAGCTCGATCCCCACTCGCCCTCCCCGGCGGTGGCCGCCGGCATCGATGTCCCCGCAGCCGCGGGTGACGACGCGAGTGTGGTCGACGTGCTGGTGGTGTACACGGCGGCGGCGCGCGAGGCGGCGGGCGGCACGGATGCCTCCATCCAGGCGCGCATCGCGCTCGGCGTCACCGAGACCAACATCGCCTATATGAAGAGCGGGGTCCACCAGCGGCTGCGCCTGGTCGGCGCCGAGTGGGTCGATTACACCCAGAGCAACACGGACATGGCGACCGACCTCGAGCGCCTGACCGGGGTGGATGACGGGTACATGGACGCCGTTCATGCGCGGCGAGACACGCTGGGCGCCGACCTGGTTCAGCTCGTCGTGGGCTCGATCAGCAACGGGTGTGGCGTGGCCTGGCTGATGGAACGGGTGTCGGTGGCCTTTGCGCCCCTGGCGTTCAGCGTTTCTGCATACCCGTGCATCAGCCCCAACTACACGTTCGGACACGAACTGGCGCACAACATGGGCTCGACCCACGCGCCCGACGATCCGAGCACGCTTCCCGTGTTCCCGTATTCGTACGGCTACAAGCATCCCGGCGGATTGTTCAGGACGGTGATGGCATACACCACCGGCTGCAACTGCCCGCGGGTGCTGCACTTCTCGAATCCGGGCGCCAATTACGACGGCGCCCCCACGGGCGCGACATTCCAGAACAACGCGCTCTCGCTCAACAACACCAGCGCGACCGTCGCCAGCTTCCGGCAGTCGCCAGACCTGCCGGGGGCACCGGGCAGGCTCACGGTGGGCGCCTCGGGCACTACCGCCACCTTCTCGTGGACCGCGCCCACCACAGGGGTGGCACCCACGACGTATGTGATCGAGGCGGGCTCCGCGCCGGGACTGTCGAATCTGGCCACGCTGGTGACCGGCAGCACCGCCACCTCGTACGTGCTTTCGGGCGTGCCGCCCGGCGCTTATTTCGTGCGGGTGCGCGCGCGCAACGCCGCCGGTACGGGACCCGCGTCGAACGAGGTGAGCCTGGCGATGACACCCGCCGGTGAATGCACGGCGCTGCCGGGCCCGCCCGCGCAGCAGGCGCCGGTGGTCTCGGGCAACACCGTGTTGCTGTCGTGGACCGCACCCACAACGGGCGGCCCGGTGGACAGATATCTGGTCGCCGCGGGATCAACCCCCGGCACGGCGAACCTGGCGATCATCGATACCGGCGCTGCCGCGACCATGCTGTCGACGTTTGCGCCGAATGGTGTCTACTTCGTGCGCATCGGCGCGCGAAACCCGTGCGGAATCGGCTTCGCCTCGAACGAGGTGAGCTTCACCGTCGGTCCCGCGTTGCCCGGCGCCCCATCTGGCCTGTCTCATGTGCTCGGCGCCGGCGGGCTGGTGACGCTCACCTGGAGCGCTCCCGCCACGGGTGACCTGCCCACGTCGTTTACGGTCGAGGCAGGAAGCGCAACCGGGCTCGCGAACCTGGCCGTGCTGCCTACGGGCAGCTCGTCGACAACGCTTTCGGTGACGGCGCCACCCGGCACCTACTTCGTTCGCGTCCGCGCCACGAACGGCGCGGGTGCGGGGGCCCCCTCGAACGAGATCACGGTCGTCGTCCCGTAACGCGCTGGACTCCGAATCACCTAATCGCTCAATCGCCCAATCGCCCAATCACCCAATCCAATCGCTCAATCCCGCAATCCCGCAATCCCCAATCAATCGCTCAATCTGCAATCCTTCAATCGCTAAATGGCTATACTCCCGCCAGGAGTCCCAGCCAATGCGCAAGCTCTTCCTCCTGGCCGGTGTCGCGTCTCTCTCCACGGCACTCCTGGCGGGGCAGCAGCCCTCGGCCCCGCCGGGCTACCTGCTCCCGCCCAAACCCATCGTCGACGTCCTCGACGCGCCTCCGCCACCCACGGTAGACCTGGCGGCATCGGGCGAGGCCATGGCGGTGCTCGAGCGCCGCAGCATGCCGTCGCTGGCCGAGCTGGCTCAGCCCATGTTGCGGCTGGCGGGCACGCGCATCAATCCGAAGACCAACGGGCTCCATCGCGCGGTGCGGTATCGCGCGCTCACCATCAAGAGTCCGAGTGATGGCACCGAACGCAAGGTGACGTTGCCGGCGGAGCCCGCCATCGGCTGGATCGGCTTCTCGCCCGACAGCACGCGCTTCGCCTTCACGCACGCGCGCGAGACGGGCATCGAGTTATGGGTGGGCGACACGGCCACGGGCGCGGCGAAGGCCATCACGCCCGCGCAGTTGAACAACGCGCTCGGGTCCACGCAGTCGCCCTCGGCCTGCAAGTGGGTGGGTCAGGGCGCGTCGCTGCTCTGCGCGTTCGTCCTGCCCAGCCGCGGCCAGCCCCCCGCGCCGCCCGCCGTGCCCGCCGGTCCGAACGTCCAGGAGAACCGCGGCGTGCCGGCGCCGGTGCGCACCTACCAGGACCTCTTGACCTCCGCGTACGACGAAGCCCTGTTCGAGCACTACGCCACGAGCCAGCTGGCGATCGTGGACGCGGGCACGGGTGCCCGCACGCCCGTGGGCCGTCCGGCCATCTTCCACACCTTCTCGCCGTCGCCCGACGGCACTTTCGTGCTGGTCGCGCGGACGAAGCGGCCGTTCTCGTGGCTGGTCCCCTACGACGACTTCCCGACCGCGGTGGAGGTGTGGGATCGCAAGGGCGGCGTGGTCAAGCAGGTCGCGGATCTCCCGGTGGCCGACACCGTGCCGAACGGCGGAGTGCTGCCCGGCCCGCGCGCGTGGCGCTGGCAGGCCACGGCGCCCGCCACGGTGACGTGGGCGGAGGCCCTGGACGGAGGCGATCCGAAGGCCACGGTTCCGCACCGCGACAAGGTAATGGCACTCGCCGCGCCGTTCACTGCGGCGCCCACCGAGTTGACGAAGACCGAGTGGCGCTTCAACCAGCTCGCGTGGACCGAGGCCGGCGTCGCGATGCTCACCGAGAACGATCGCAAGACCCGCATGACGCGCACGTGGCTCATCGACACGCCCGGCGCCCAGCCACGAAAGCTGTGGGAGCGCAGCCAGGAAGACTCGTACGGTAACCCGGGCACGCCGCTTCGCCGCGCGATGGGATCCGGTATCGACGCCATACGGCAGGTCGGCGATGCCGTCTACCTGACGGGATCCGGTTCCACGCCTGCCGGCGATCGCCCGTTCCTGGACAAGCTGGACCTCAAGACGCTGCAGAAGGAGCGGCTCTTCCAGAGCCCGGACGAGTCGTACGAGACGGTGGTCGGCCTCATCACGACCGATGCGGCGCGCGTGGTGACCAAACGCGAGTCGCGCACCGATGCGCCGAACGTCTTCACGCGCGACCTGAAGGCCAACGAGCGCGTGGCGCTCACCAGCTACCCGGATCCCGCGCCGCCGCTGAAGGGCGCGAAGGCCGAGATGGTCACCTATCAGCGCAAGGACGGCGTGCAGCTGCGCGCCACGATCTACACGCCGCCAGGCTGGACGCCGGCGCAGGGCCGCCTGCCGGCGCTCTTGTGGGCCTACCCGCGCGAGTTCACCGATCCGCGCACGGCCAGCCAGGTGACCGGGTCGCCCTTCCGCTTCACCACGCCGGGATGGAGCACGCTGCACTTCATGTTCCTCCTTCACGGCTACGCCGTCATCGACGACGCGACGATGCCCATCGTCGGCGCGGGTGAGACGGCCAACGACACCTACATCGACCAGCTCGTGGCCAGCGCACAGGCGGCGGTGGACAAGGCCGCGGACATGGGCATCGTGGATCCCGAGCGCGTGGTGGTGGGTGGCCACAGCTACGGCGCGTTCATGACGGCCAACCTGCTGGCGCACTCCGACATCTTCCGCGCCGGCATCGCCCGGAGCGGCGCCTATAACCGCACGCTCACGCCGTTCGGGTTCCAGAACGAGCAGCGCACGTTCTGGGAGGTGCCGGACGTCTACATGCGCATGTCGCCCTTCGCCAACGCGCACAAGATCACGGAGCCGGTCCTGCTGATCCACGGCGAAGCCGACGACAACTCGGGCACGTTCCCCATCCAGTCCGAGCGCTTCTACGTGGCGCTCAAGGGACACGGCGCCACGGTGCGCTACGTGACCCTGCCCCACGAAGCCCACGGATACCAGGCGCGCGAGTCGGTGCTGCACACCGTCGCGGAGATGCTCAACTGGGCCGACCAGTGGGCGAAGACCGCGAAGCCGCGCGCCACCAGTTCGCAGCCTTAGATGGTGTCGGGAGTCGGCAGTCGGCAGTCGGGAGGCGGAGGTCGGGACGGTATACTCCTGGGACCCCCTTCGGAGGCTTCATGAAGCGCGTGATTCTTGCAGCGGCACTGATGGCCGCGCTGGCCAGCCCAGCGTGGGCGGATCTCACTATCCGGCAGACCACGGTCGGCAAGGGCCTGGGGATGTCGGGCAACATGAGTGGTACCACCTACCTCAAGGGCTCGAAGATGCGCACCGAGAGTGTCAACGGCGGCACCACGCGCGTCACCATCTTCGATCTCGACGCCCAGAAGATGTACTCCTTCGACCTGAAGAAGAAGGAAGCCGACGTGTGGGACATGCAGGCGTTGGCCGCGGACATGAGCAAGACCGTGGACACCTCCGCCATGACCACCTCCGTGAAACCCAACGGCCAGACGAAGCAGATTGCCGGCAAGGCGGCCACCGGCTACGACATGGAGATCTCGGTGCCCTCCACGATGGGCGGGCCGGGCGGGCCGAAGATGACGGTAAAGCTGGTGGGGCCGATGTGGGTGGTGAAAGACGCGCCCGGCACGAAGGAATACATCACCTTCTACCGCGCCGCCGTGGACAAGGGATGGTTCTTCAGCGACCCCCGGGCCGCGAAGGGCTCGCCCGGCCAGGCGAAGGCCATGGCCGAGATGTACAAGCAGCTGGCCGAGACCGGCGGCATCCCCTACGAGCAGGAGATGCAGATCAAGATGGAGGGCGAGGGCCCCATGGCCGGCATGATGGCCAAGATGGGCGGCGTCTCGATGACGAGCACCGTGCAGTCGGTGGAAACCGGCGCGCTCTCCGACGACCTGTTCGCACCGCCGGCGGGCTACAAGCTCAACAACCGCAAGTGATCGAGCGCCAGGGAGCGACCTCCTTCCTCCAGGACCTCCGCGCGCTCGATTCGGTGATCTCTGCCGAGCTCCGTCCCCCCAGGGCGGAGCTCGGGTCGAGCGAAGGCATCGACGCCTGGATCGATCTCTATCACTCCATTCGCGCGCTCGCGCGCCGCGACGTGCGCGTGATGCTCACCGACAGCGCCGTGGGCGCGCAGGAGGAGAACAACCTGCGGCACCTGGTCGCGAACCTCGGCGAGTCGGTCCCGCGCTCGCGCGTCATCCCTTTCCTCACCTCGAAGCACTCGATGGAGTTCTGCCTGGCCTACGCGGACCAGACCGTGCAGCACGGCTTTCCATCGCTCGTCGTCCTGGGCGGCGACAAGCACGTCGGCCGTCCCCGCATCGTCGAGCACGCGTGGCAGCTGCGGCGGGCGATCCGCGAGCGGCATCCGGCGCTCGAGCTGGGCGGCTGGGCCAACCCCGTAGCCGACCCCGCGGGGCAGATGCGGTTCATGCTGGATCCGCAGTTCAACGCCGACTTCTTCCTCACGCAGATCGTCTCGCACCACCAGGCGGCGGAGGTGGAGGCCTTCCTGGCCGAGGGCGAAAGGCTCGGTCTCGCCCTTCCGGGTGTCTTCGGCGTGTTCTACTACCGCAGCGCGAACGAGAAGACGCTCCGGATGCTCAGCCAGTTCCTGCCGGTGCCGGTGGACGGCCTGCTGCGCGAGTTCACCGAGGGCGCAACGCCCGTGGACATCTGCGCGCACACCATCCGGACGCTGCGCTCGCTGGGGTGCCGGCACTTCTATCTGAGCAACCTGCCGCTCAGGGGGACGGCGGGGGTGCTGAAGTCGATCCTCGAGCGGGCCGCCGCCTGACGACGCAGCGCCTCGAACGTGCGTGGCTTGATCCACGTCGGTGTCGCGGCTACCCTCCGGGTCGCGATCAGTCGACGTCGAGCACGACTTTACCGATGCTCTCTCCACTCTGCAGGTGGCGCATGGCCGCTGCGAGGTCGGCGAACGCGAAGTGGCGTCCGACCAGCGGCGGTTCGGTAGTCAGTGTGTCGAGCGCATCGAATCCCGCCGTCAGTCGCTCGACGCGATCCCACAGCCAGATGAGATTGAACCCCATCACGCTGCGGTTGTCGCTCACCATCCGCAGGGGATCGATGCGCGGGCGGCGCAGATAGCGCAGGGCCAGGCGTGCGTAGTTCGCGCGCGCCCCGGGCGTCATGAAATCCGCGGCGCCGTACACGACGAGCCGCCCTTCCGGGAGCAGTCGATCGTAGGCCGGCTGGAAGAACGGCCCGGCGACGGCATCGAAGACCAGGTCGAAGCCCCGGGCGCCAAGTGCGCCGAGCGCACGGTCCAGATCCACGCCGAACGTGCCCCGGTCGCGCACGATCACCAGGTCCGGTGCCAGGCCGCGATGGTCGATCAACCATTGGCGTTTGGATTCGCGCCCGACCGTCGCGATGGTTCGAGCGCCAGTGACCGCGAGAAGGGCGAGCGCCTGAAGCCCGACGCCACCGGCAGCCGACTGCAGCAGGACGACGCTTCCGCGCTCGACCGTGCCGAGCCGCACGAGCCCGTACCATGCCGTCAGCCCCTGCACCGGGAAGGCGGCCGCCTCGGCGAAGCTCCACCCCGCACGAATCGGCCTGACGTAGCGCAGGTCCGTGTTGATCGCCGTGACGTATCCACCGAAGCGCGTCACTCCCACGACGGGATCGCCGACGCCAACGCCGCGCAGCTCCGTGTCCGGCGACGCGGGACCCAGCGCCTCGACGATCCCGGCGAACTCGAGACCGGGGATGAACGAGCCGATCGGCGTCGCCGAGTAGAGCCCGAGGCACGCGAAGATGTCTGCGAAGTTCAGGCCGACGGCCTTGACTGCGACCCGCGCGTGCCCTGCCGCTGGATCCGGGAGATCCTCGGTGCGGCGCGTCAACCGGTCGAGCGAGCCGGTGCGATCGATGCGCCACACGTCACGCCGACGGGGCATGCCGCGCATTCTGTCACGATCCGTTCGCGCGGGGGTGGTTCAGGCGCCCTCCCTGCATCCACCCGCGCGTGTTATCCTGCCTTCCCTTCTCAAAGCCGAGGACTCCCCATGGTGCTGACCAAACCCGAACTGATCGCCTCCTTCCAGAACGAAGTCCGAATCCTCCTGCACCTGGCCGGCAAGCTGGCCCCGGCCGACCTCGACTACCGGCCCACGCCAAAGCAGCGGAGCGCCCTCGAGCTGCTGCGGTACCTCACGGTGATGGGGCCCGAGTTGCTGAAGGCAGCCAAGGTGGGTGCCTTCGACGCTGAGTCGTGGACGAAGGCGGAAAAGGCGGCAGAGTCGCTCACCGTCGAGGAGACGCTCGCCGCGATTGCCGCGCAACCCGCCCGCTACGAGGCGCTGCTTGCCGACGTGTCCGACGCCGACTTTCGAGCAGACGTCGAGATGTTCGGCATGCAGATGACCCGCGGCGCCTTCATCGTGAACCAGGTACTGTGCGCGTGCGCGGCCTACCGGACGCAGTTGTTCCTGTACCTCAAGGCGTGCGGCCACGCGGAGCTGAGCACCATGAACCTCTGGGCCGGTATGGATGCGCCGCCCGCCTGAGCGCGGCCGACCGTCATGACCGCCAATCGCCTGCTCCTCATCGGACTGTTCCTGTGGAGCAGCGCATGCGGCTCCCCCTCCGCCAACCCGCCCTCGTACCTGTTTCTCTGGGCAGGCGACGCCGAGGGCAAGGCCAGCGATTTCCTCGCGGTGATCGACGCCACGCCCTCCTCGGCCGGTTACGGCACCATCGTCGCCTCGCTCCCGACCGGAGAGGCCGGGACGCATCCGCATCACACGGAGCACGAGATGCCCGCCAACGGACATCTCCTGGCCAATGGCTTCTCCGCCGGACGCTCGTGGCTGTTCGACCTCACGTCTCCTCGCGAGCCGCGCATCCTGACGTCGTTCGGCGACCTCGCGGGATTCACCCACCCGCACACCTACATCCGGATGAGTAACGGGAACGTGCTGGCCACGTTCCAGTACAAGGCAGGCGCCGCGGAAACGGGTCACGCAGGCGCGCACGCCATGCCTGGCACGGAGAAGGACGGCGCGAAGCCGGACGCGGGAGGCACGGAGGCGGCGGCGCCCATCACGGGCGGCCTGGTGGAGATGGATGAGCGCGGCATCGTCATCCGCAGCGCAGGCGCCAGTGATCCGGACGTCGCGGACAAGGCGCTCTACCCCTACAGCGTGTTGCCGATGCCGGCGTTCGACCTGGCCGTGTCCACCACGACCGACATGGACGCCGGCAACCTGAAGGCCACCTCCGAGTGGGTGCAGTTCTGGCGGCTGTCCGACCTGACGCTCCTGCGGACCATCGCGCTGCCGCCGGGGCCGCGTGGCAACGAACACCAGCTCTCCGGCGAACCGCGTTTGCTCCCCGACGGCAAGAGCGTCTACATCCACACGTTCAACTGCGGCCTCTACCTGCTGCGGGACGTGGACCGCCCCGAACCGCGCGCTTCCTTCGTCCGATCATTCGAGGGGAAGGACTGCGGCGTGCCCGTGCTCACCGGGCACTACTGGCTGCAGCCCGTGCCCGAGGCGCACGCGCTGGTGGCGCTCGACGTCACCGACCCCGAGCGTCCGCGCGCGGTGTCCACCGTCACGTTCGGCGATGACGAGCTGCCGCATTGGGCGGCGATCGATCCGACAGGCCGGCGTGTGGTGGTGAACTCCGGCGGGAACGGCAAGGGAAACCGCTTGTTCGTCGTGGGCTTCGATCCCACTACCGGCGCGCTCTCGATGGACGAGCGCTTTCGGGACGCGGGCGGCATGCGGCAGGGCATCAGCCTCACGGGCGTGCGCTGGCCTCATGGCTTCACCGGGACGGCCGTCCCGCATGGCGCCGTCTTCTCGCGGTAGAGGGTGGCAGGCACTGATGTCACACCTGCATCTGGTCGCGTTGGTGGTGCGGGAGTACGACCCCGCCATCCGCTTCTTCGTCGATGTCCTCGGATTCGACCTGGTGGAAGACGTGCCGTCGCTGACCAACGATGGCCGCCCCAAGCGCTGGGTCGTGGTGCGTCCTCCGGGCGCGCAGACCGGCATCCTGCTGGCCCGCGCAGATGGCGGCCAGCAGTCCACCGTCGTCGGCCGTCAGTTCGCCGGCCGCGTCGGTTTCTTCCTTCGCGTGGACGACTTCGAAGAGGCCTACGCGCGGATGGTGGACGCGGGAGTGACGTTCGTCACCGCGCCGCGGACGGAGCCGTATGGCCAGGTGGCGGTGTTCCTGGATCTCGAAGGGAACCGCTGGGACCTGCTGAGCACGCCGGCGCCGGCATAGTCCCGCATCGCTCCTGCACGCGGAACGCTCGCGTACTCGGCATGGTGCGGAAACCTTAGATCATCGGTTCTCGCCGGGCAAGCCGCGACCGCGCGCCGCGGCTGCCGCCCGGGCCGCTGCACGATGCCATGGAAATGAAACGGAGTAGTCTGAGCCGGGAGAATCGCCATGACATCGCCGTCCCCGCACACCCGTCGTGACTTCCTCGCCGCCGTGAGTAGCGCGGCCCTCGCCACCGGCGTCCACTCTGCGCCCGCTCACGCCAGCTCGGCGCAGCCCGGCCTGGCGGCGCTGGACGCCACGGCCAGCCTGCTGAAGGCGCTCTCGGAGGCACCAGGGCCGCCCGCGTTCGAGGAGGAGGTCCGCAGGATTGTCGTGGCCGAGCAGACCGCGCTTGGCGCGAGCATCGAGTACGACGGCCTCGGATCCGTCCTGGCCACGCTGCCCGGGAACACCACGGGCCCTCGCGTGATGGTGACCGCGCACATGGACGAAGTGGGCCTGATGGTGCAGCACATCACGCCCGACGGTTTCATCCGCGTGAAGATCCTCGGCGGCATCCTCGAGCAGGCGCTGCCCGACCAGCGGTGGACCATCCTCGGACGGAACGGCCCGGTGACGGCCATCACCGGCCTGCGCACGACGCACGTCACGCCCCCATCGCAGCGCGGCGCCGTGTGGCCGCTCGAAGACACGTTCCTCGACGTGGGCGCCGCCTCGCGCGAGGAGGTGGAGAAGATGGGCATCCGTCCCGGTGACGGCATCGCGCCGCTCAGCGAGTTCCTCGCGCTCCCCAACGGCCGCTACGCCGGCAAGGCGTGGGACGATCGCGTGGGCCTCGGCGTGATGATTGCGGCGGCCCGTCGAATCCGTACCGAGGGCATCAAGTTGCCGGCGCAGATTCTCTGGGTGGCCACCACGCAGGAGGAGATCGGCCTGCGCGGGGCGCAGACGGCCGTGGACAAGGCACGTCCTGACATGGGCATCTCCATCGAGGCCGGAGTGTCGGCGGACTATCCCGCGATTGGCCCTACTCAGGCGCAGGAGAGGCTCGGCGGCGGGCCTGGCATCTTCCTGCTCGACAGCTCGATGATCCCCAATCGCAAGCTGCGCGACTTCTTCTTCGACGTCGCCCGGCAGGCGCGCATCCCGTTGCAGCCCAACGTGCTCACCGGCTACGGTGAGGACGGCGCGGAGATTCAACGCTACGACTCGGGGCGGCCGGCGGTGAACATGACGGTGCCGACGCGCTATCTCCACGGGCACACGGGCATCATCCAGCGCTCGGATTTCGACGGCGCCGTGGAGTTGCTGATCCAGGTGCTCACTCGGCTCGACGCCGCAGCAGTCGCGCAACTCGCCAGCTTCGCGCCCTGATCGGCCGACAGGCTCGCATCCAGTTACCCGACGCTCGCGTGCTACTTCTTCTTCGCCCTCACGCGCACCTCGTTCGCGTGCAGGTTGGCGCCCGCTGTCCGATAGGTGACCGTGACCTGATCTCCGACGCCCACGAACTCCGAAATCGAGACCTTTCCACCCTTCCCCGCGGCCGCCGTCCCCGCCCCTTCGGCGACGACTTTCGTGCTGGCATCGATGGAGAACGACTGCGTGAACGTGCCTCCGCCGGCCGCCGAGCCGGTGATGCTCAGGGAGGATCCCGAGATCGACTGGACCGTACCATTGGCCGTCTCGGCTCGTGCATCCGACGTCGCTCCACCGGCCGGTCCGGCCGAGGTGACGCGGCGAATGTTCGAGGCGCGCATCGAACCACCCGTCTCGTGGTAGCTCACTTCGACCGCATCGCCGGCCTTCAGGAACTCGGACAGCCGTGGCCCGGGCTTGCCGGCGGCCTCGGCCTGCCGCGAGGCCGTGCCCGCACCGCTGGCGGTGAGCACCGTCTTCCCGTCGACAGCGAACTTCAGCTCGCTGCTGCCGGCCTTGACGGTAATCGAGTCGGCCCCGATCGCCGTGACCGTCCCTCGCGCTGACTTGGCGTCCTGCGCCGACGGTTGAGCCGGCCAGCCCAGGGCGAGGAACAGGACAACGGACAGTCCGAAGTTGATGTGGCGCATATCGGCCTCCCTGGTCAGATACCCGAGTGTCGGACGCGAGCGATGGTCGTCGAGGACGACTGTGAGCGCGGACGAAGCGAGCGGGGCGGACGACGCCGACGAGCGGGGCGCCCAACGCGGACGGGCCGCGGATGAGCTCGTGAACGTCCCCATAGTGATCTGACGACCTTCAGCGCAGGTTTCCCCGGCTCAGGCGGTGCGGAACGGTCACGTTGGACCCGCGTCAGGTCGTGCAGGTCGACCGGCACCAGGAACGTCTCGATTATGATCTAGCGCCATGGGCGCATTCCTCGACTCCGTCCCCCTCTCCGCCATCGTCAGGATCCGCGACATGATGTACACGGTGAAGGACCCGTTCCGCCTGGACCAGGGCGACGTGTCCTTCGACGCGCCGGATACCTTCAAGCAGGCCGTGCGCAAGGCGCTGGACGCCAACCACACGCACTACCTGCCCACGGCGGGGCTGCCGCGCCTGCGACAGCTCCTGACGGAGAAGATGCGGACGAAGAACGGCATCCCCATCGACTCTCCGGACGACGTGCAGGTGACCAACGGCGGGACGCATGCGATCTACGCGGCCATGCACGCGGTGCTGGAGCCGGGCGACGAGGTGGTCGTCCCCGACCCGGAGTGGCCCCCGACCATGGCCATCGTGATCGCCGCGCGCGGGGTGCCGGTAGCGGTGCCGCTGCACGAGCGACTGGGCTGGCGCTGGGACATCGACGAGGTGGAGCGCGCCATCACACCGAAGACGCGTGCCCTCTATATCAACTCGCCGAACAACCCCGCCGGCGGCATCATCCCACGGGCCGATCTCGAGCGCCTCGCGGCCATCGCGCGCGAACGGAACCTGTGGGTGTTCTCGGACGAGGCGTACGAGGACATGATCTTCGAGGGCGAGCACGTGAGCATCGCGTCGCTGCCGGGCATGTACGAGCGGACCATCCCGCTCTACACGTTCAGCAAGACCTACGCGGTCACGGGTGTGCGCATGGGTTATTACGCGGTGAAGGACCCCGTGATTCGTGCGCGGGCCCTGAAGATCGTCCTCTACACCACCAGCAACGTCAGCTCGCTCACCCAGTACGGCGCGATCGGCGCGCTCGAGGGCTCACAGCAGTGCATCGAGGACTACCGGGTGGAGCTGAAGGCCCGCCGCGATCTCTTCTACGACGGCGTGCGCGACGCTGCGCCGGACGTCTTCTCGGGGAATCCGCCGGCGGGCGCATTCTATGCGTTCCTCAAGATCAACCCGCAGTGGGTGAAAGACGCGGGGCTGCCGGGCGAGTCGCTGTCGTGGGCCATGGCCGAGCACCTCATCAAGGGCGCCCGCATCGGCTGCGTGCCGGGCGTGGATTTCGGCACGGCGTCGGAGGGCTACCTGCGCTTCTGCACGTGCCGCAGCAGGGAAGAGCTGAACGGCGCGCTCTCCTCGATGAAAACCCTCTTCGCTGGGGCTCGCGCGCCTGGCGTCCATTGAGCGATTGGTGATTGCAGATTGAGCGATTGATTGCGCATTGGTTGATTGGGCGATTGGTGATTGGATTGGGCGATTGGGGGATTGGGCGATTGGGGGATTGAGGGATTGAGGGATTGAGGGATTCGCGATTGAGCGCGGCGATTAAGTAACCCGCCGCAGCGGACGGACGGCCGAATCGTCAATCATTGGTTCGCTCAACCAACAACGAATCGCCCAATCGCTCAATCCTCCAATCAACAATGAATCGCCCAATCGCTCAATCTGCCAATCCGCAATGAATCGCTCAATCTGCAATCGGCAATCATCAATGGTCGCCCCGCACCACGTTTGGATATGACGCAAGAAGTCCTGGACGCCATCCGCTCGTTGCTGGAGGGCCAGCGCGTGCTGAGCCTGGCGGTGCTGGTGGACGGCGAGCCCGAGGCCGGGCTGCTGCCCTACGCCGTGCGCGACGACTTCGGCGCTGTGCTCATCCAGGCCTCGGGCCTGGCGCGACACGCGCGGGGGCTTCGGGAGGGGTCGCAGGTCGGGCTGCTCGTCCACGACCCTGACGCGCCCGACGCGGACCCCATGCAGCTGCCGCGCCTGACGGTGCAGGCCAGCGTGCACGTGCTGGAGAAGGGCACCGAGCCCTTCGCGCGCGCCGCCGCGCGGTTCATCGCCCGCTTCCCGACCGCGGCCATGACGCTCGAGCTGGGCGACTTCAACCTCTACGAGCTCACGCTCGGACGCGGCCGCTACGTCGAGGGGTTCGCGCGCGCGTTCAACGTCGGACCGGACACCTTCAAGGAGCTGTAGCGTCTCGCCGTCCGACTCCGGTTCCCGCCTCCCGCCTCCCGAATCCCGCCTCCCGCCTTCCGACTCCCGACTCCCGACTCCCGACAAGATCTACTCCGCCCTCAACGCCACCGCAGGATCCGTCCGCGCCGCGCGCCGGGCCGGCGACCAGCACGCCGCCGCCAGCACCACGGCGAAGAGCGCCGCGGTGAGCCCGAACGACAGCGGATCCACCGGCGGCACGCCCACCAGCAGGCTCTGCATCAGCGTGCCGATCACCCCCGCCAGGACCAGCCCGATGACGCCGCCGCCTGCGCCCAGCCAGGCGGCCTGCTTCAGCACCATCGACTGCATGTTGCCGGTGGAGGCCCCCAGCGCCATGCGGATGGCGATCTCGCGCGTGCGCTGCGCCACCAGGAACGCCATCAGGCCGTAGAGCCCCAGCGCCGCGAGGAACACGCCCATCGTGCCCACGCCACCCGCAATCCACGCGGCCACGCGTTGCGGCACGAGACCGATGGCCGCCGCGTCTTCGAACGACTGCAGGAACATCACCGGCACGCTCGACTCCACCTGTGCGACGGCCGCGCGAATCTCCCCGGCCACTGCCCGGCCTTCGGCGTGCCGGACGAACAGCGTGATGTCGGTCATCGGCTGCTGCGCCAGCGGCACGAACACGAAGGGCGTGGGCGGGTCGCTGATGTAGCGGTACTTCGCGTCCGCCACCACGCCAACGACCTCGATGGGCCGCTCCTCGTTGTCGCGCCTCTCGTGCATGAACCGCTGGCCCACTGCGGGTCGCCCGGGCCACGCCATGCGTGCGAACGTCTCGTTCACCACGGCCACCATGGGCGTGTCGGGGCGATCGGTCGGCGTGAATCCGCGGCCCTCCCGCACGCGCATGCCGATCGTCTCGAAGTATTCGGGCGAGACGACGTTCCAATCGGCGTCGAGCTCGTCGCTGCTCTCGGGCCCCGCCTGCCGGCCGGGGATCCGGATCCGACCGAGGCCGAACGAGCTGCCCTGCAGGGGGATCATGCGCGATGCCGCCACCGACGTCACCCCGCTGATGCCCGCCACGCGCGCCTGCAGGCGCTCGATCAAGTCCACGGCCTGCTGCTCGCGGAATCCCGAGAGCCCGACGTCGATGCTGGCCAGCTGGATGTTGGCGGTGGTGAAGCCGGGATCCGTGCGCGCGGCGTTCTGGAGCGTGCGCAGGAAGAGGAACGCCGTCACGACCAGCATCAGCGACAGCGCCACCTGCGCCACTACCAGCGCGTTCCGCAGGCGGAACCGGCGTCGGTCGACCGTGGCGTTCGCCCCGTGCAGCGCGGGCGCCAGATCCCCGCCCATCGCGTGACGTGCAGGTGCAAGGCCGAACACCAACGCCGTCAGCAGCGCGATGCCCATCGCGAAGAGCAGCACGCGAAGGTTCACGACGAGATCAAGATTGATAATCACCGGCAACGCCGGCAGGAAGCTCTCGAGCAGGCCGACCAGCCAGAACGTCAGCGGGATGGCCGAAACCCCCGCCGCCGCGAACAGCACCACCGTTTCGGTCAGGAGCTGCAGAATCAGTCGGCCTCGGCTCGCGCCCACGGCCAGCCGCGTGGCCATCTCGCGCCGCCGCGCCGCCGCACGCGCCATCAGCATGCCCGCGACGTTACTGCACGCAATAGCCACGAGCGCTCCTGTGAGCGCGAACAGCAGGCCAATGAAACCCAGGAACGGCAGCCGCACGGGACCCGGGACGCGGCTCGTCGGCTCCAGCGCGATGGTGTGGCGAGGATTGGCCCGCGGTTCGGATGCCTTGTAGGCCTCCATCAGCGTGTTGAGCTCGGCCAGCGCTTCCGCGCGGCTCACGCCGGGCTTCAGCCGCCCGATGGCCACGTGCCACACGCCACGCGCCTCGGTGAGGAGCTCCGACGTCGGGAGCCCGCGGGCCACCGCCACCATGGCCATGGGCACCCACACGTCCGTGCCGACGAGCGACGCCCCCCGAAACCCCGGTTCGGCTACGCCAACGACCGAGAACTCGCGATTGTTGATGCGAAGCGTCCGCTGCAGGATGCCAGGGTCGCCGCCGAAGCGCCGCATCCAGAAGTCGTGGGTCAGCACCACCACGGGGCGCTCACCCGGAACCAGGTCCTCGTCGGGGCGGAAGAACCGGCCCAGGGCCGCGCGCGTGCCCAGCACGTCGAAGTAGTTGCCCGACACGAGCGTGCCGATGACGCGCTCGCTCGTCCCGTTCTCGCCCAGGCTCATCGGCCCGCCGGCGAAGTCCACCGCAGCCATTCCCACCATCGTCTGGGTGTGGTCGCGCAGGTAGACGAACGCCGGGTGGGACATGTTGTCGAACCCACTGCCCTCGTTGGCCCTGCCGATGTCCGCCACCTCGGCCGGGTTGCGGACCCCGGCGTTCGGCGCGAACAGCAACGCGTCGGTGAGGCTGAAGATGGTGCTCGCGGCCGCGATGCCGAGCGCCAGTGAGACGACGGCGGTGACCGAGAAGATGGGGCTCCGGACCAGCAGCCGGAGGGCGTGACGGGCGTCGGTCAGACTGGGCATGACGGGAATAGACTGGCACCGGAGCGGGAATGTTTCAGGACCGCGCGTCGCGCGGGAGGAGCGCCACATGGCCAAGGTGGAATCGATCCGCAAGCGCGCCGCGAAACGCCCAGCCCGGCCGGCGCTGGTCCACCAGTTCCTCCTCGTCCTCAGCGGAACGGACCCGCTGGTGTGGCGGCGCGTCCAGGTGCCGGAGAAGTATTCGTTCTGGGACCTCCACGTGGCCCTCCAGGACGCGATGGGCTGGCAGGACTACCACCTCCACGAGTTCCGCCTCCCAGACCTGGACGAGCGGCGCATCGTCTCCATCGGCATCCCGATGGGGAACGAGGCCATCGATCGCCCCGTGATTCCGGGATGGCAGGTGCCCGTCTCGCGGTTCTTCGATCGTCCCGGGTGGCACACGCCGCCGGCGCTCTATGCCTACGACTTCGGCGACGACTGGGAGCACGCGCTGGTACACGAAGGCCTGGTGCCGGCCCAGCCGTCGCGCCTCTACCCGCGCTGCACCGGGGGCGAGCGCTGCTGCCCGCCGGAAGACTGCGGTGGGCCGCACGGCTTCACCGAGTTCGTTCGCGCGATTCGCGATCGACGCCATCCCGAGCACAAGGCGATGCTCGAGTGGGCAGGTGGCGACTACGACCCCGAGGATTTCGATCCTGCGGAGGTGAGGTTCGACGACCCGAAGAAGCGGTGGAAGAAGGCCTTCGGAGGTTGACTCGAGCGGCGGCTTCAAGGTTCACTCTTCGTCACCCATGACGATGAGACACCTCGCGGCAGCGGCTCTCCTGACAGCAGCGGCGCTGGCGTCGGCGATGCGCGCGCAGAGCATTTCGCCCGCCGCCTCCCAGCTCTCGGCGCCTTCCACCGTGACAATGGGTCCTGTCGGCCCCAGCCCCTACGACGTCGTTCGCGGCTGGCAGAAGCCGTTCGCCGAGCCGGGCTTCGCCTTCGGCGGCAACTCCGGCGTGTTCGCGGAGTCACCGGACCGCATCTTCATCGCGCAGCGGGGCGAGTTCCGCCTGCCCACGCCGGTTCCGGCGGTGTTCTCGGGCTTTGCAGGCTCATTGAAGATGAACGTGCTCAGCCTGGTGGACCGCCGCGTGTGGCGCAATTGCCTCTACACGCTCGACGCGAACGGCAACGTGAAGGACCGGTGGACCCAGTGGGATCGCCTGTGCGAGGGCTCGGACGGGCCGGGACCGCACCGTTTGCGTATCAGCCCATACGACCCGGACCGCCGCGTGTGGGTGGTCAACGAGACCTTCCACCAGATTTACGTGTTCTCGAACGACGGCAGCAAGCTGCTGAAGACGCTGGGCGAGAAGAACGTGCCCGGCAGCGACGCCGCGCACTTCGCGAAGCCCCAGGACGTGGCGTTCCTCCCGGATGGTCGCATCCTCATCGCGGACGGGCTGGACAACCATCGAGTGATGATCCTCGACAAGGACATGAACTACCTCGGGGAGTTCGGCGGCAATGGCAAGGGACCGGGCCAGTTCAATGGCGTGCATGCCGTGGCGGTGGGCCCCGACAACCGCATCTACGCGTTGGATCGCTCCGGCGGGCGCATCAACGTGTTCCGCACGACGCCCGATCCGAAGACGGTGGAGTTCGTGGAAGCCTGGCCCGGCTTCTCGCTGCCTCTCGATCTCATCGTCAATGACGATGCGGTGTGGATGACGGACCTGAAGCCGCTGCGGTTCGTGAAGTTGGACTTCAAGGGCAACCGGCTCTACACGTGGCTCGTCCCGCCCGACCTTCCGGACGGATACCTCGAGGTGCACGCGTTCTCTGTGGACTCGGCCGGTAATCTCTACGGCGGCGACAACCAGTACGGCCGCACGCAGAAGTTCGTGCCGAAGCCAGGCGCAGACCCGAAGCTGCTCATCAAGGGGCCCTGGCGGTCTCGCTAGCCGAAGGCGATCGGCGGCCGCCCGCTATGATGGACGGATGAGCGGCTGGCGGCTCGAGCACACCTACGCGGACCTGCCCGCGTTGTTCCACGCGCAGGTCGCGCCAACGCCGGTCCGCAAGCCGCGGCTCGTGGCCTTCAACGGGCCGCTGGCCGAGGCGATGGGCCTCGACACCTCGGCCCTCGTCACGGACGATGGCGCTGGCATCTTCGCCGGCAACACGCTGCCCCCCGGCGCGCGTCCCCTGGCGCAAGCCTATGCCGGCCACCAGTTCGGCCACTTCACCACGCTCGGCGATGGTCGCGCCATCCTGCTCGGTGAGCAGATCACGCCCGATGGCCGCCGTGTGGATGTGCAGTTGAAGGGCGCGGGCCAGACGCCGTACTCGCGCCGCGGCGACGGGCGCGCCGCGCTCGGGCCCATGCTTCGCGAGTTCATCGTCAGCGAGGCCATGCACGCGCTCGGCATCCCGACCGCCCGCAGCCTCGCGGTGGTGGCGACCGGCGAGCCGGTGTACCGGGAGACGGCGCTGGAGGGCGCGGTGCTGACGCGCGTGGCGGCCAGCCACATCCGCGTGGGCACCTTCGAATGGGCCGCGGCCCATCGCGACACCGTGGCGCTGACGGCGCTGGCCGACTACACACGGCGGCGCCATTATCCTGAGTTCGCCGAGGCCGCTCGCCCTCACCTCGCGCTCTTCGACGCCGTCGTCGATCTGCAGGCTCGGCTGGTGGCGCGCTGGCAGCTCGTGGGCTTCATCCACGGCGTGATGAACACCGACAACATGGCGCTCTCGGGCGAGACCATCGATTACGGCCCGTGCGCCTTCATGGACGCCTACGACCCGGCCACGGTGTTCAGTTCCATCGACGCGCAGGGCCGCTACGCCTATGGCAACCAGCCCGCCATCGCGCAGTGGAATCTCGCCCGCCTTGCCGAGGCGATGCTGCCGCTCTTCGACGAGCGGCAGGAGGCGGCCATCGACCTGGCCACCGCCGCGCTCGATCGCTTCGCGAATCTGTTTCACCGCTACTGGCAGGGCGGCATGCGCGCGAAGCTCGGGCTCTTCGCGGAAGAGGCCGGCGACGCCGTGCTCGTGGAGGGGCTGCTGAACTGGATGCGCGACACTGGCGCCGACTTCACCAATACCTTCCGCGCGCTGTGCGCGCCGGCGGAGGCCGAGCGGCTCGCGCAGGCTGACGCCGCGCTCGCCGCATGGCACGAGGTCTGGCGGGCGCGACTGCGGCGGCAGGCGCAGTCTACGGAGGAGGTGCGCACGCTGATGGAACGCCACAACCCGGTCGTGATTCCGCGCAACCACAAGCTGGAAGAGGCGCTGGCCGCGGCCACGGCGCAGGGCGACCTGGCACCCACCGAGCGGCTGCTGGCAGCGCTCGTCGAGCCCTACGACCACGCCCGGTCGCGGCCCGAGTTCAGCAGCGCCCCGCCTGCCGGAGGTGTGCCCTATCGCACGTTCTGCGGCACCTGACCACCGCGCGTGCGCGCGGTCCGTCGGAGCGGAGGTCACCGACGAACGACCCGTCGCCTGCCGGACCGTTGGAGGTTGGCCGCCTCGTGGTCCCACAACCGCGCCGCCGGCCGACACTCGGCCTGTTTGAGCTCACCGATGCAGGCGAGTTGGCTCGAGTGCTTGTGAAAGCCAGAGGCGCGGTTGACCGGCCCACCGACCGGTCTGGCGGGCGACGGGTCGTTCGTCGGTGACCTCAGTAAGCTATCGCGTAACAATCCCGCCGCGGGTCCGCGCCCGCGATGCGATTCCCGCTCGCCGGATCGATGAGCACCGCCGTCGCGCACCCCGACATCCCAAACGTGCGGATGCGGCTCACGTCGTGCCCGCGCGTCTTGAGCGCCTCGAACACCTCGTCCGGGATGCTCGCTTCCACGTTCAGCTTGTTGAACCCCGCCGAGTGCGGCCAGAACGAGCCGAGGAAGTGCAGCGTCTGCACGCGGGGACGCTCGAGTGCGGCGTGCAGGTTCGGGTACCACGCGTCCCAGAACTCGATGGTGCTGAGGAACGCCTGCAGAATCGTCTGGTCCTGATTGTCGCCGCCCGGTGTGCCCAGCGCCATGAGCGGCGTGCCGTCCTTGAAGACCAGGCTCGGGGTGAGCGTGTAGCGCGGCCGAGCGCGCGGGCGAATCTGGTTGGCGCGCGTGACGTCCAGGAAGAACTGCTCGCCGCGCACGCTCATGCCGATGCCCGTGTCGCCCAGGATGACCGCGCCGTTCACCCACCCGCCGCTCGGCGTGGCATCAAAGACGTTGCCGTCCTTGTCCACGATGGCCATGTGCGTGGTGTCCTTGCTCACGCCGGCCGAGTCCAACCCACGTGAAGCGAGGTCGTCCGCCAGTGAGGCGGCCCGGGCAGCCGCCGTGGGCGCCGTGCCGTCCTTCACGTCGGCCTTCCACCAGGTCCACGTCTTCACCTTCGAGTCGTGCTTCAGCGGGTCACCGGCGATGAACGCCTTCGACGCATGCGCGGGATCGATGAGCGCCGCGCGCTCCTTTGCGTACGCCTTCGACAGTAATCCCTCGCCCGGCACTTGCACGAACGTCGGATCCGCGTAGTACGTATCGCGATCAGCATAGGCCAGCTTCATCGCCTCGGTGACCGTGTGAAGATAGTCGGCCGAGCCGAAGCCCATCGCCTTCAGGTCGAAGTGCTCGAGGAGGTTCAGCGTCTGGAGCAGCATCGGGCCCTGGCTGCCGAAGCCGTGCTTGTAGACCGTGTAGCCGCGATAGGTCGTCTGCGCCGGCTCCTCGATGCGCGCGTAGAACTCGGCGAAGTCCGTCAGGTCGAACGGCGCGCCGTGCTTCTGCAGGAACGCGACCATCTCCCTGGCGATGTCGCCCTTGTAGAACCGCTCACGCGCGGCGACGATGCCGGCAGCGCGCCCTTTCTTCTTCGCCGCGCGCTCGGCCTCCACCATGCGGGTGAGCGTGCGCGCCAGCGTCGGCAGCTTGATGGTGTCGCCGGCCTTGTAGTACGAGCCGTCGGCCTTGTACCAGTACTTCTGGTTGTCGGGCCACTGATCGAACAGCTTCTTCTGGTTGACGATGGAACGGGCCGTGCTGGTGCGCAGCGGGAATCCCTTCTCCGCGTACTCGATGGCCGGCGCCGCCACCTGCTCGAGGCTCATCGTCCCCCACTTCTCGAGGACGGTCAGCGCGGCGTGCAGCGCGCCCGGGACCACGGCGGGGTCCAGGCCCTCGCCCTGCAGCGTCTTCCCTCGCGAGAGATACCAGTTCACGTCCACGGCCTTCGGCGCCCAGCCCTGCCCGACGATGGAGGTGACCTTGCCTTCTTTCCTCGGGTACACGAGCACGAGCGCCTCCCCACCGAGAGAGTAGAGGTCTTGCTCGAGCACGCCCCCGACGAGGAGCGACGTCACGCCGGCGTCGAAGGCGTTGCCGCCTCTGAGCAGGATGCCGAAGGCCGCGGCGGTGGTCAGTGGATGGCCCGTGGAGACGCCACCTGACGGGCCCGCCACCGCGGGCCGCAACGCCGAGCCGGCTGGCTGGCGGTCCTGCACGGGCACCTGCGCGACGACACGCGCAGGTGTCTGAACCAGGGCCGCGAGGGTCACAAGAAGGATGGACAGGCGGGTCCGGTGCAACCGCGTCATGGCGTGGGCTCCTCCGGCGGATGGTAGCACCGGCCGGAGGAACCCGTCGTGCCGCGCACGATCAACGCGAAGCCCACGCTCGATGACGGCCTCGAGCGATGTCCGCTCCTCGGCCGCGCGCGCCTTGGCGGCGATGAGCTGCGTTCGCCGGCTGGTCACGGTCCCGTAACGGGCGGCGCTTCCGGCTCGGCGTCCTGCCCGGTGCGGTCCACGGCAATTGGCTCGCGGGTGCGTCGCGGATCGGCCCTCATCCGTGCGCGCACCCGGGCGTTCACGTTCCGAACGCTGCATGCGCCGGGCCGAGCCGAGCCGCGCAGCATCGGGTATCATCGCCACCAGCCTCGTGACCTCCCACGACTGATGCGCGTCCTGATCACCAACACCCGTCTCGAAGGACGCGGCGGCACCGAGACGTTCGTCCGACAGCTCGCCCGCGGCCTGCAGACCGCGGGCCACTCGGCGATGGCGTACGGCAGCGACCCCACCGAGCTCCCCCGCCTGCTCGAGAGCGACCTCATCCCCGTGGCCACCGATCTCGAGCGCCTGCCCTTTCGCCCGGACATCATCCACGCCCAGCACCACCTCGATGCGATGACCGCCATCACGGCCCTGCCCGGTGTGCCGGCCATCTATCACTGTCACGGCGCCATCTGGCGCGAGTCGGTACCGAGGCATCCGCGCATCCACCATTACCTCGCCGTGTCGACCACGCTCAGGGAGCGCATGAGCGTCGAGTTCCTCGTTCCACCGTCGGACATCAGCGTGGTCCCCAACGGTGTGGACATGCGGCGGTTCCGCCCTCGCGACGGCGCCCCTCCGGCGCGGCTGGCGCGCGCGCTGTTCTACAACAGCCGTCACGAACCCGACAGCCCGACGGTGCTGGCGGTTCGAAGAGCCACCGGGCGTCGCGGCATCGAGATCGACTTCGTCGGCACGCGCTTCGGGCAGCTGGCAGACGCGCCCGAGACGCTCCTGCCGCAGTACGACGTCGTCTTCGCGTCGGGCCTGTCCGCCATCGAGGCCATGGCGTGCGGATGCGCCGTCGTGATCCTGGGCCGCACGAGCTGTGGCGAGCTGGTGCGCCCGGGCAACTTCGACCGGTATCGCGACGTCAACTTCACCATCGCCGTGAACTCGCCCGCGCCGTGCGCCGAGGCCGTCGGCGCGGAGCTCGATCGCTATGTCCCCGACGAGACCGCCGCGACATCGGCGCGCGCGCGCCTTGACGGAGATTTCGACAGGATGGTCGAGGCCCTCATCCCCATCTACGAGAACGCGATCGCGCGGCATCGCTCGACCCCGGAGGATCTGGGCGCGGAGGTGCTGGCCACGTCGCGCTACCTGCGTGGCATCGTCCCGTTGATCAAGATGACCGATCGCATGCTGAACTCTCAATGGTCGTCGCCGACCAGAGCCACTACGCTCGAGGAGGTCCGCGCCGAGGTCGAGCTCCTGCGGCAGAAGGTGGAGCCGCGCGCGTGAAGGTACACTTCATCGGCATCGGTGGCCGCGCCATGGGCGGCATCGCCGTCGCGCTGGCGTCAGAGGGACACGCCGTCACGGGATCGGACGAGGATCTCTACGACCCGATGCGAGGCTGCCTGGCGGAGGCCGGCGTTCGCGTCGACCCGTTCGATCCGCGCTTCGTGCCCGCGGAAGTCGATGCCATCGTGGTGGGCAAGCGCGTCACCCTGGACAACCCGCAGCTGCTGGGCGTGCTGGCGCGCGGCGCCTCCGTCCAGTCGTTTCCCGCCTTCCTGCGATCGCACTTCCTGCACAAGTCCAGGAATGCCGTCGTCGCGGGTGGAGTGGGGAAGACCACCACCACGGCCCTGCTCGCGTGGATTCTCGAGCACGCGGGTCTCCAGCCCGACTACCTGATCGGTGGCATCGCGCGCGGCTTTCGTACCTCCGCGCGCTTCCGGGGCGCTGGCGTCACGGTGCTCGAGGGCGACGAGTACGCCTCCGGCATCGACGACCCGTCGCCGAAGTTCCTGCACTACGCGCCGGAAGTGGTGGTGGTGACCAACGTGCTCGCCGACCATCCTGATCTCTATCCCGATGAGAGGAGCTTGCTCGAGGCGTTCGGGAGTCTGGTCGAGCAACTGCCGCCTGACGGTCGCCTCGTCCTCCCGGCCGACGACGGCGCGGCCCTGCCGCTGGCGGCACGGGCACGATGCGTCGTCGTGACCACGGGCATGGGGCCGGGCGCAAGCCAGTGCGTCACCGGGATTGACCTCGCGGCCGCGGGTTCCGCCTTCTCCGTCGAAGGCGTGCGGTTCTTCGTTCCCATGCACGGGATGATGAACGTCCGCAATGCCGCGATGGCCGCCAGTGCGGCGATGCACTTCGGCGTGGGGCTGGAGCAGTCGGCGCTCGCGCTGTCGGCGTTCGAGGGCCTGGCGGACAGGCAGGAGGCGCGTGACGCCGGCGGATGCATCCTCGTCAACGACAAGGCCGCGCATCCGCAGTCCATCGCGGGCCTCCGAGAGGCCCTGCGGCAGCGGTATCCCGATCGACGGCTGGTATCGGTGATGCAGCCGCGCGCCACCGGAGGCCGGCGCTGGGTCTACCAGCGCGACCTGCCCGGCGCGCTGGCGGGTTTCGACAAGGTGATCCTCACCAGTCCCTACGAGCACAGGCCGACGGGGGACACCGCGTGGAAGCAGGAGCCTTTCTGCGTGGACACGCTGGCCGACGCGTTGTGCACGCGGGGTGTGGACGTGCAGGTGGTTGCGGGACTGGCAGACCTGCCCATGGCGGTCATCAACGAGACGCGGCCGGGCGACGTCGTGCTGCTGTCACTGCGCGAGCAGTTCGCGACCTGGATCCCTGCGATCGAAGGTGCGCTGGCCAGCCGCGTCACGACGGCATGAGCCACCGGCGCAGGGCTGCCCGCAGCCCGCTGCCCGAGCGCAGCGCGTCCTGCTCGGCGCGAAGCCGGTCCAGCTGCTGCTGCAGCTCCTGATACGTGAGAGTTCGCGCCTCCTTGAGGCCTGACAACTCCGCCTCAAGCGTCGCGATGCGGCGGTCGCGATCGACAAGCCCATCGGCGAGAATGCGTCCGAGATGTGCGCGCTCCGTCTCGAGTCGCGCGGCGCGCTCCCGCTGATCCAGGCGCTCGGCGGCAAATCCCTCCTCGAGGCGCAGCATCTCGGCCTCGAGCCGCCGCATCCACTCGTCGTGCCGGCACTGGACGGCGTCCAGCCGCTCGCTGTCGGACGCCAATGCCGATCGCGTGTCGGCAAGCGCAGCCTGAATGGAGTGCAGGATGTGCTGCACGGAGGCGTCGGGCACCCGCCCCGCGATGAGGGCGCTCGCCAGCGACTGCATGGCGGCCTCCATGCGGGCCGGCATCACCTCGGACGGTTCGGGCCGGCCGTCGAGGATTCGCGTCAGCGTGCGCGCGAACATGTCGGGGTGATGATGCCGCTCGTAGAGCCGTCGCGCGTGCGTCGAGTGTTCACAGAGCGCCCCGTCGCTGGACAACCGGAGCAGCGTCGTCGTCAGGTCGTCCCACGTGCACCAGGCGAGCAGCCCGTCGGCGTCTCGCGTGGGATCTGCGGGTGAGCCGGGGACCGGCCGCGCGACGTGCCGCAGGTAGGGCGTGCCCGCGGCCAGCACCTCGATTCTCGTCCTCGCGCCGTCGATGGGAAACGACGCGCAATAGACATCGACGTCGTGGTCCCAGAGCGCGGCGGCAATGGAACGAGCGGTGCGCACGTACGCGAACCGATCGGCGGGCACCCCCTCGCGCGCGAGCACGCGACCGATGTCGTCGAGCGCCTCATCGCCGAGCGGTCCGATGTGCACGTGCCGCCCGGCCGTGGCTCGAAGGATCACGCCCACGGTCTCGGCGTAGCTCATGGCGTAGGCGCCGCCAAACTTGTGGGCGCTTCCGCTGGACGCGGAGACGAGATGTCCGCGTCGCAGGAAGCCGTGCGGCCGGGGGCCCGGGTCGGGTGACGTGAGGGGCAGCAGCGACGACTCCCGTCCGAGCGCTCGGGCCATGGCCACCGCGGTCGCGTGCAGGTCGATCGTCACGATCCCGGGCACGTGCAGACCGAACGACGGCGTCGCGTCGGCATGGTGCACCAGCACGCGCTGACGCGCGATCTCGGGCTGCGCGACGACGCTGGCCAGCGGATCCTGCGGATGGTGAAACAGGAAGAGGCGGGCTGGCCGGAGCGCCTGCAGGTGGACGAAGAGCTGCCGCAGGCGATCGCCGTGTGACGGGCCCGGCAGCACCGACACCTGGCTGGCCGGAAGCCCGAGGCGCGACACGACCACCTCGGGCACGGGCGACGAGTTCTGGCCGAACAGGTCGGTGACGATCAGGTGCGCGGACGCATTCCCCAGGGCGCGGACGAAGTCGCCGATGAGCGCCGTGTGGCCGCCGACGTCGTAGATCTGGGTGGCGAGGTAGACATCGCGCACCGGGCTCGTCAGGATGGCGGGCGGCGGTTCCGCCTCGGGTGAAGGCGCCCGGCGCGCCAGGTGCTCGCGCCCCATCCGCCACAGCCGCCAGTCCCACTCGGGCACGCCCAGCGCCCGCGAGCCGAGGCCCGGCTGCGCCTGCAGCTGCGCCATCAGCGAGACGAACTGCCCGAGCTCGGAATCGAAGGCGGTCACCGGCGGGATCGTATGCCATCGGGTGGCCGTCATAGAATCGAACCGCCATGACCCTCACGAACCGTGTCGCGCTCATCACCGGAGGCAGGCGCATCGGCGCTGCCGTCGCCCGCTCGCTGGCCGCGGGGGGCGCGGACATCGCGCTGGTCTACAACCGCTCGCGGGAAGAGGCCGACGAGACGGCCGCGGTGATCCGGGCCGATGGGCGCAACGTGCTCACGCTGCAGGCCGACCTGTCCGATCCGGGCGCCTGCGCGCGCGTGGTGGAGGAGACGGTGCACGAGCTCGGTCGGCTGGACGTGCTCGTGAACATGGCGTCGCTCTACCGCGCAAAGCCCTTCGGCGATTTGACGGTGGACGACTGGGACGCACAGGTGAACGTGGACCTGCGGGCCGGATTCCTCTGCGCACACGCGGCGGCGCCGCACCTGCGACGACAGGGCGGAGGCCGCATCGTGAACTTCGCGGACTGGGTGGCGGCCAGCGGGCGGCCGCGCTACCTGGGCTACCTGCCGTACTACGTGGCCAAGCAGGGCGTGATCGCGCTCACCGAAGCGCTGGCACTGGAGCTGGCCGCCGACCAGATCCTCGTGAACGCCGTCGCGCCCGGCCCCATCGTCGCGCCGCCGGGCACGAGCGCGGAGGAGCTGGCCGCCGTCGAGAAGGCCACACCGCTGGGCCGATGGGGTGGCGAGCGGGAAATCGCAAAGGCCGTGCGGTTCCTCGTGGAGACCGACTTCGTCACGGGCGAAACCATCCGCGTGGATGGCGGAAGGCACGTCAAGTAGGCCGGCCCGGTCAGTGCTCGATCCTTCCGTTCAGGATGAGGCCGAACTTCAGCTTCCCGACCTCGAAGACGACGCCCTTCAGATCGGGATCGGTCGTATAGGTGGTGAACGGCGCGTCAGTGGCGCTCGGCGGATCGATGCTCAGGGCGGCCGGGTGCGACGTCCCGGTGGTCTGCTTGGCGAGGGCCACGGTGCCGTCGAACCCGAGCGGCTTTGCGTCTGGGTCCACTGCGGCCGGGCTCAGCAGCAGGAACTCGCGATTCGGCGCGGCGCCCAGGTGGTCGCCGTTCTGCGGCTGCAGCCCGTAGCGCAGGGTGTAGACGCCGGGCTTCACGGTCTTGCCTCGGATCTCGCGGAACGCGCCCGTCACGCGCATGGCGCCGACGAGCGCGCCCTCCTCCAACGCGTCCCAGCTCGCCGCCGCGGGCGCGCCCCACCACAGTTCGATGGTCGTGGCGCCGATGACGACCTTTGCGCCCCCGCCGCCAGTGCCGATGGCCGCCTTGATGGCCGGCTGCAATTCGTCAGGCAGCGGCACGGCCTGCGCGGTGGCCGTGGGCCCCTGCGCGACCGCCGTCACCGGCGGCGTCAGCAGGCACAGCGCAAGCGCAATCCCCGCAACGCCCTTGACCGCACTCAGCACTCGCACTCCGCTCCAGGCGCCCCGCACTCGCACCCCGCTCCAGGCACGCAGCACTCGCACTCAGCACCCTGCACCCTGCACTCTTCAGTAATGGAAATTCCCCCAGAACGCCGACCGCTTCCCTGGCGCGCTCCACTTCGTTCCGAGGCCCGCGCCCGAGAACGCGTGCACGTCCGCCACGCCCATCGCCGCCGGCGTGATCGCGGTGAACGGCGTGAACCACTGCATGGCGCCGCAGCTGGGGTCGTGCGTCATCTCCTTGTTCACGGTGAGCTGCACCGTGTCCGATGCGCTCACCTCGATGTAATGCCGGGTGGTGGCGAAGCGGATGGGTGCGGTGTCCACGCGCACCACGTCGGTGATGAGCCCGCCGGAGAGATCGCGCGCCAGCGCCACCAGCGCCTCGCGCTGGGCAGGCGTCGCCCTGAGGTCCACGGTGATGATGGCGCGCACGGCCGTCGGCTCCTCGCCGCCCAGCTCGCGCATGCCGAGGTTGCGGTCCCCCGCCACGGCGGCCACCACCGTGAGGCCGTCGAGCGCCACACCCCGGTACGAGCCGCTCGTGATGCGCCACGCCATCACCGCCTGCCGCCCCATCGTTTCGGCTTCCGAGTTCATGACGCAGCCCCCGGCGAACACCTCCGCCGTGCGGGCCTCCACGTACTCGCCGGTAATCGTGGGATCGTTTCCAGCCACGGCCGGGCTGGTGCCGATGAGTATCGCCGCCGCCGCGAGCGTCAACGCGTGCTTCATGCGTGCCTCCGGGTTGGGCTTCAAGGATACCGCAGGGACGAGGGCTCAGAACCGGAGCCGCAGGCCGAGCCGGACCACCCGTGGCGGCTGCACGGCGGTCACGGTACGGAAGCCCGGGCCTGTCACCACGTCCTCCTCCACCTCGTTGGCCGTCTCCAGCAGATTGAAGGCGTCGGCGGTGAGGGAGAGCGAGCGCCGGTTGCCGAACGGCCACTGGAGCTCGACCCGCGCGTCCAGGGTGAGCGTGAACGTGAAGCGCTGCAAGCCCCGCGGGTAGGTGTGGATGATCTCGGCGCCCTGATTCAGCCCCTCCGCGATGACGACGCGCGAGAAGGGCTGGCCGTCCTGGTAGCGAGCCACGACCGACGCGTGCAGCGGGCCCGGCGCGGTGTAGGCGCCCATCACCTTCATCACGTAGGCGCGATCGTAGAACAGGCGGCCGCGCGCGTAGGTGCCGGCGTTGGGATTGGTGAACGCCTCGCCGAGCAGGCCCTGATCGTTCTCGTCGGGGCGATACCCGCGGTTCATGCCTGTGCTCTCGGCGCGGTACGCACTGCCCCCGAAGCGGAAGTACCAGCGCTCGCCCAGGTCGCGCGACACCTTGATCTCCACGCCCTGGTAGCGCGAGTCTTCGGCGGGCGAGTTGCCGAGGACGTACCGGTCGCGGAGGAAGCTCTCGGGCAGGCGGTTGTAGATGGGCAGCGGGTTGTAGCCCTGGAGGCCCGCAATATCGACGCCCGGATCCTCGATGAACGTCACCGCGTAGTCCTCGACGGTGACGCCCACGTTCTGCAGCGCCACGAGGTGGCGCTCGCGCCGATCCAGTCCGGTGATGCCCACCTGCCAGGAGCCAAAGCCGTGCTCGACGCCGATCTGGAACTCGCCCGTCATCGGCCGGCGCAGGCCCGCATCGATGCTGCTCGCGCCCGCGCCGGTGCAACACAGCCCGACCGCCGCGACCGCGGTCAGTTCGGAGGGCGTGTGGTCGCCATCGCCATTGCCGTCGTCCCACCGATACATCGTGCCCGTGGGGCCCGCGGGGTCGCCCACGGCGAAGTAGTCGAGCGGCAGGCGATGGCGGTACCACGAGTAGCCCGTCGTGATGGCGAACCGTTCGTTCGATGTGGGCCGCCACCGCACCGTGATGCGCGGTGATGCGGTGAACCAGCTGATCGAGTCGGCCGCGCCGTCAGCGGACCCGCGATCCATCTCGAAACGCAGGGCCGCCATCAGCGTCACGCCATCGGCCACCGCGATGCGATCGCTGACGAATGCGTGCGCGGCGGTGGCCCCCCACTGCGACTCTCCCGCGACGGATCCCACGTCCCAGACGCGCGCGGGCTCGCCGTTCACCAGCTCCGCGAACGCGGGCTGCGCGCCCGGCGCGTTGCCGGCACTCGCCCCGCCGACGCCCGCGCCCAGCCGCACCGTGTGATCGCGTCCCAGCCATCGCCTCGTCCGAATCGCCCCGGCCTGCACGTCCCATCGCTGACGACGCGTGTTCCCTGTATCGACCAGGCCGAGTGGCGCGCCGTCGAGCAGCCGCTCCATGATGCCGCCGGCGGCCGAGAGCGGCACCTCCGGCTCGCGGGTCGAGCGCTGATAGGTGCCCGAGAGCGACCACACGGCCCCGCGACCCAGCCGCTCCCACGCGGCGGACACCAGCATGTGCCGATCGTCCTCGGTGAGGTCGCGATCGGCGAACCGCGCGCGCGTGGCGTAGGGGCGCGTGGCGTCGGCCGCCGAGGTGAAGAGGCGCAGTTCCGAGTCGGGCCCGTTCGAACCCACCAGGTGCGCGGTGAACGATCGGATGCTCCCGTCCAGGTTCTGCGGCCGCTCGCGCTCCACGCGCCGGCTGTCGGTGATGCGCCCCGACGCGAAGAGGCCATAGCCCGACGTCCCGATGGGGCCGCCGACCGAGAGGCTGCCGTCCGTCCACGACTGGAGGCGCGCGATCGGAGCGATGTCGCCGCCCTCGCGCTGCAGTCCTCCGGGCGCGGCGCTCACCTGCGCGTCGCCGGTCCACGCGCGATCGGGACGACGCAGCGTCATCTGCACGGTGGGCCCGGGACCCACGGCCGCAGGGTCAAGGCCCGCGGAATCCACCGTGACGGCCTGCAGCACGTTCAGGTCCGGGTGAAACAGCGGCGTGCCGGTCACCTTCGGATCGGTGACGTCGACGCCATCCAGCCTGAACGTCGTCTGTGACGCCGACGATCCCTGCCCGCCGAGCATCGCGCGCTCGCCGGTCCACAACCCGCCACCGTCGATGCGATCCGCGATGAGGAACGGGTGGGCCGTCTCGGCCAGCGACCACACGGTGCGCGACGTGGGCAGGCCTTCGAGGTGCCGGGAGTCGAACGCGGTTCGATAGGCGGCCGTCGTTCGCCCTCGTTCCACCACCATTGATGCAGCGGCGCCGCTGTCCGGCTCGAGGCGGATCTCGAAGGTCACCACCTCACCCGGCGCCAGCGTCACCGGCTGCTCGGCCGGACGAAAGCCGGCCAGCGTGACCCTGAGCCGATAGGCTCCCGGGGGGACCGGCAACGACGCGCCAGGCGCGTCAGTGCCGATGCCCGCCGATCGGACGGCGCCTACCGTATCGGGTTCCAACTCGACGACGGCGCCACTCGCAGCAGCGCCATCCGCGCGTTCGACGCGCACCAGGACAAGACTCGAGACGCTCTCGGCGAAAGCCCAGGCGGCGGTCAGGAAGAGGACGACAAGGGGCGCGACCAGGCGCCACGACGACATGCGGGGGAGATTGTCGCAGAAATTCTGCGCTTGCAGTTCAGAACCTCCTCGGTATACTCCGCCGATGAGCTTGCTGCGCGTCGCGATATCCGCGTCTCTGGTGGCAATACTGGGCATCTCGCCCGCCCTCGCTCAGACGGGTCCGGACGACCCGACGCCAACAGACGCGGAAACGCCGCAAGGCACACCCCCCGCGGTTCAGCCAGCTCCGCCACCACCCGCCGCGCCGTCCGCCGCGGGCGCGTACGACGACCGACCCTTTGCCCGAATCGTCCCCAACTTCCTCACCGACCTGCGCCGTCTGCCCTCCCTGGACACGGCCGTGGTGCTCGGCGTGGGCGGCCTCCTGAGCGCAGTGGCGTACCAGAACGACGTGCATTTCACGCGGCAGGCGTCGGCCGGGGGCACGGATCAGATCTTCGCGGTTGGCGGCAGCATGGGCGACGGATACATGCAGGCGGGGATCGCGGTGGGAGTTTACGCCGCCGGCCGGCTCTCGAAGAGCAACGCGACGGCGCACATTGGCGCGGACCTCATCCGGGCGCAACTGGTCACCGGCCTCCTCGTCCACTCCCTCAAGCTGGCGACGCAACGCGACAGGCCCAACGGCACCCACGACAGCGCCACGAAGACCTACGCCTTTCCCTCGGGCCACTCCGCCGCCACCTGGACGACGGCCACGGTGCTCTGGCGACATCTGGGCTGGCGCGTCGGCGCACCGGCATCGCTGCTGGCTGCCTACGCGTCGGCGTCGCGCCTGCAGCAGAACCAGCACTACATGAGCGACGTGCTGTTCGGTGCCGCCCTTGGGATCGCCAGCGCGCGCACCGCGACGATCGGGCATGGACAGCGACGGCTGGCCGTCACGCCCGTGCCGATGAGTGGCGGTGGGGCTGTGATGTTCTCCCTCCTGCCGAACTGAGGCCCTCACGCCTCTGCGCGCGCGGCGATGCCGTGCAGTTGCCTTCGCTGCATGACGAAGTGCACGAGGCGGACAATCGGCTTCGCCAGCCACCACGGCAGCCCGTGGAACGTGTAGCCGGGCCCTCCTCTTGCGCGCGTGATCAAACGCGTGCTGTTCGACCCCGCGTCATCGAGCACGAACGCCCAGGTCACGAGGTACGCCCCATCGGGCGAACGCCACCCCAGGACGAGATAGTCCTCTTGCTCGAAGCCGAGGACGGTGAATCCGTCCATTGATCCCGGCAGCGCGGGGAAGACCATGCCGACCTGGAGAGGCTGCCATTCGGGCACGATGCGTTCCGCGCTGGGCCGCCGGCCGTTGTCCAGGAAGTCGTAGCTGTACCAGCCGCCTCGGCTCCCGGCGCCCATCTGAGCCAGCCATGGCCACACCATCTCCGGCGGGCGCTGGATGGTGATGGCGTGAGTCAGCGTACCGAGCGGCTTCGGAATCAGCTCGTCGCCTGGCAAGTGACGTGCGTGTTCATCGCGGCTCGCGCGCACCGATCGATGTGAGAGCTCGCGAGCGACAGCCCCGGCCAGCACGATGGCGCCCGCCAATAGTCCGATGTCGAGAGTGACACCCAGCACGAAGACACCGATGGCGCCATATGCGATGCCTGTTGCCGCCAGGGCGAGGCTCCACGCCTTTGGGCGGAACATGTCGAGAATCAGCGTGATGCCGATGACCGCCGATAGCGTCGGACATGGAACCAGGCCGAGCGGCGCCGCGAACGCGAAGGCCGTCCAGTGGCGTGCGTGGAGGAAATGCGGGTAGACCCACCCGAACACAACGAGCATGACTCCGGGGATCAAGTATTGGGTCGATGCATAGCCGACGAATCGGGCAGGCCGGCCTCTCGGGATGGCGACCAGGAAGAGCGCGAGCGCCGCGAACACCGTGCCGTTGAACGGATTGCCCGAAATCCACGCGAGTGCACTCACTGAGACGAGAGGCAATACGAGCAGGTGACGGACGCATGTGTCGGAGAGACGCGCGCGGCTCGCAATGGCCAGGAGAAGCGCGGCAAAGAACACGTGCCAGCCAATCGCGAGGATTTGCCAGTCGTTGGCCGTTTCGGTCAGGCTGCTGAGGATTGCTTCAGAAGATGGCATGTGTGCGTCGAACACTTACCTGTACGCCGCCGCCTGAATGCCGAAGAGCTCGGCGTAGTGCCCCTGCCGGGCCATCAGCGCGTCGTGCGTCCCGGATTCCACCACCCGCGCGCCGTCCAGCACGACGATGAGATCGGCCATGCGCACTGTGGAAAAGCGGTGCGAGACCAGGATGGTGATGCGCCCTGTGTGACCGCCGTCCCGCACCGCCGACGCGTAGCGCTCGAACAGCGCGTGCTCGGTTTCCGCGTCCAGCGCCGCGGTGGGCTCGTCCAGCACGAGGAGCAGCGGCCCGTCGCGCATGAAGCCGCGCGCCAGCGCGAGCTTCTGCCACTGCCCGAAGCTCACGTCCACGCCGCCAGGCCACGTGGGCCCGAGCTGCGTCTCCAGGCCGTCCGGCAGCCGCGGCACCACATCGTCCTCTCCCGCGCGGCCCACTGCCGTCGTCACCGCTGGCATATCGTCCAGGCGCGGGAGGTCTCCCACGCCCACCGTGTGGCGCGCGCGGAACTCGAAGCGGAAGAAGTCCTGGAACGCGCCCGCAAGGCGTGACCGCCAGTCCACCGCCGCCACCTGCGCGAGGTCCGTCCCATCCACGAGAAAGCGCCCGCTCGTCGGCTGATACATCTTCGCCAGCAGCTTCACCAGCGTGGACTTGCCGGCGCCGTTCTCCCCGACAATGGCCACGACCGCGCCGGCAGGCAGGGTGAGAGTGACGTCATCGAGGACGAGCCGGTTGGTGCCAGGATAGGCGAACGAGACCTGCTCGAACCGTATGCCCTCGTTCAGGCGTCCCGGCGCCGACAGGTTCGCCGCCGCCGACACGGCCTTCGCGTAGTCCTCGAGCCAGGCCAGCCGCCTCGCGGCATCCAGCCAGATGCCGCGCAGGAAGCCAATCTCGCCAACGGCCGCGCCGACGTAGAACGACAGGCGTGAGCCCGCCGCGAGCGTGAGGAGGACGTCGCCCGCGGGCCGTGCCAGGCTGGACGCCACGAACACGATGGCGCCGACGTATCCGAGGCCGAAGATCGCCCACGCGACGGCGTGCCAGCCAGCCGACGCCCATCGGGCGCGTGCGATCGGGCGGTTCCCGACCTCCCACGCCTGGCGGCGATCGACGGTCAGCTGATCCCCGATGCCCGTGACGCGCACGTCCTTGCCTGGGCCCGCCGTGGTCGCCATGTCGAAGAGATGTCTCGCCAGGCGATTGGCCTCTGCGCCGCGTTCCTGCGCGCTCCGCTCGATGGCTGGCCGCCACGTGGACGTGAGTACGGTCGGCAGCGCGAAGGCCGCGAGCAGCGCAAGCGCGGGGTGGATGGTCATCAACAGCCCGATGGTGACCGCCACGCGCAGGATCCACGCCAGCGTCGTCAACAGCGACGCGTACATGTGGTCCAGCATGAACACCTGGTTGCGCAGCACGGAGAGGCGGTCGAGATACTCCGGGCGCTCCTGGTGCGCGATGGTGGGGATGGACGCCTGGAGCGTCGCGACATGCGACTCGAGCGCGATGGTCACCTTGTCCCGGAACCGCCGCTGCACCCGCGTGCTGACGACCTGCAGGAACCAGGTCGCGGTGGCGGAGACCCCGATGGCGACGAGCGCGATCTGCACGAGGCGCCAGTTCGCGTCCAGCGCGCCCTCGCCGAGCAGCTTGAACCAGAACGCGAGGAGCGCGTCCGGCAGCGCCGCCACCAGCGCCAGCACGAAGGACGCGACGATCAGCGCCGGCTCGTGGCGATAGCCCAGCACGCACAGCCGCCACATCGACGACAGGGACGGCGGCAGCGAATCGATGCGCTCAGGCGAGGACGTCATAGGCGTGGCCCTCCTCGTCCTGGCTCGCGAAACGCTGCGCCTGCAGGTCGAACATCGTCCGGTAGCGGCCGCTGAGCGCCATCAGCTCGTCGTGCGTGCCCAGCTCGACGACCCGGCCCCTCTCGAGCACGCAGATCCGGTCGGCCCGGCGCACGGTCGAGAAGCGGTGGGAGATGAGGATGGTCGTGCAGTGGCGAGTGGCGGCGAGCAGGCGCTCGAAGATCTCCGCCTCGCCGCGGACGTCGAGCTGCGCGGTGGGCTCGTCGAGGATCACGACGCCGGCGCCGGTCCTCACCGCGCAGAGGGCGCGCGCCAGGGCCACGCGCTGCCACTGGCCACCGGACAGCTCGACGCCGCCCGCGTAGCCGCGTGCCAGGACTTTGTCGAGGTGCGCCAGGGTCCTGGCTCCAGCCGCGTCCAGCGCTTCCAGGATGTAGGGATCGGGTGCGCCGCGCGGCGCCACGTTCTCGCCAAGTGATCGCTCGAGCCGCATGAAGTCCTGGAAGACAGCCGCCAGGCGATGACGCCACGACGCGAGGTCCAGCTCGCGCAGGTCGATCCCGTCCACCTCGATCGCGCCGCCCTGCGGGTCGTAGAAGCGGCACAGCAGCTTCGCCAGCGTCGTCTTGCCGGCGCCGTTCTGCCCGACGATGGCGAGCGAGGATCCGGCCGGGATGGTGAGGTCGAATCCGTCGAGGACGCGCGCCCCCTTCGGGTAGGCGAACGTGACATCCCGGAAGCGAATCTCGCGAGCGGGAAGCCCGTCGGCGGATCGATCGCCGGAGGCGAGATGACCGGCGGTGGCCATCGCCGGCCCGACGCGTGACACGGCGTCCACCGGCGCGGAAGCGCCGTCGAGTGCCCAGTTCAGCCCCCCAAAGGCAATGAGGGAAGTACCCACCGCGCACTGGGCGTAGACGACAACCTCGCCGAGGCTCACGCGGCCTTCCGCCGCGGCCGATGCGAGGGCCCAGAGGACGAGCACGTTGGCAGTGGCGACGAGCAGGAGGCTCAGCGCCAGCGGCCGCTCGCGCAGCCGGGTGGCGTCGTACTGGAGCCGATGGAGGCGCGTGCGGCGCGCGATGAACCGCTCGATGGTCCAGTCGACGAGTCCGAACACGCGCAGCTCCTTGCTGGCCGGCGGATCCACGGCGAGGCGGTACAGGTAATCCGCGTCGCGCTGGGCGCGCTTGACTTCGTCGGTGTTGCGGTCGAACCAGACCGCGCTCTCGCGAAGGAGCCAGTGCGTGGAGAGCCATGCGCCAGCCAGGACGACAGGCGCCCACCACGTGAACCCGAAGAGCACCGCGGCCGCCGCAAGCCCGCCAACCATGCCGACGAGGCCGCCGGCGATGAAGTCCATCGAGTAGGAGAGCGGTGGCCCCGTCATGCCGAGGTCGAACTCGCGCGCGACGGTGAGGTCGGCGGCGAGGGCCGGGTCCTCCAGGTGCGCGATGCCGTTTGGACGGACGCAGGCCTCGCTCAGGCGGTCGTAGAGCCAGGCCGAGGTCCGCTCACCGAGGTTGTGGCTCACCGCCGTCTGGATAGGCGTGAGCACCTGCACCAGGACGAATGTGACGCCCGCCAGCGCCAGCGGCCCGGTGAGCGGGGCGCCGGCTTGCACCGCGGCCACGAGGACGCCGGTTGCCACCGCGAAGAGCACGGGCAGGAGCCCGTGCAACAGGACCACCGCCCACCACGTGAGGGCGAGCGGGCGGTCCGCCTTCGGCAGGGTCGCAAAGAGCATCCACTCCTTGCGCTGACGCAGGCGCTGCAGCGCTGCTACCATGGGGACCCTCGTCGATGAGTACCGTTCGAATCGCGCTCGCCAACCTGCCGTTTCCCGCGACGCCAGACGCGTCGGTCGCGATGGCCGAAGGGGCCATCCGCGAGGCCTCCGATCTCGGCGCCGACCTCGTCTGCTTCCCGGAGTGCTTCATCCCGGGTTACCGCGCGCCGGGCAAGCAGGTGCCGACGCCCGATCCCGCGTTCCTGTCGCGCGCCTGGGCTGCCGTCGCGGCCGCGGCCGGGAAAGCCGGCGTCGCGGTGATCCTCGGCACCGAGCGCGTCGAAGCAGACAGGCTACTCATCTCGGCGCTCGTCATCAATCGGGATGGGACGAACGGCGGTTTCCAGGACAAGGTCCAGCTGGACCCGTCAGAACAGGGCCTCTACGTGGACGGCTCCGGGAGGCGAATGTTCCAGGCCGGAGCGCTGAAGTTCGGCGTGGTCATCTGCCACGAGGGCTGGCGCTATCCCGAAACCGTCCGCTGGGCCGCTCGCCAGGGCGCGCACGTCGTCTTTCACCCCGCCTTCCACGAGGCCGAGCCCGGCAGCTACCGGCCTGCGACGTTTGCCGACCCGGCGAACTCGTTCCACGAGAAGGCGGCGCTCTGCCGCGCGGCTGAGAATACGTGCTGGTTCGCCACGGTGAACTACGCGAGCGAAGGCTCGCCGACGACCTCGGCGGTGGTGAAGCCTGACGGGACGCTGCTCTGCTATCAGCCTTACGGCAAGGCGGGGCTGCTGACGGCCGATGTTGACCTCAGCGAGGCGACGGGGTTGCTGGCGGGGAGGTTGAAGCCGCTCTGAGGGTTGTGGACGTCAAAACGGCTCTGGGCCTCGCCCTGCGGTGATTCGGCCCGGTATTTCGCCGCACCCAGGGCGGCAATTGTTCCGCCCGTTGCGGCGAATACAGCTATAATCACCGCAGGACATGCGGTGAATGACACCCTATATTCATGAGCGTTCGGACTGGCCCAAATTCCGTTGGAATGAGGGACGCCTGGCCGCCCCTTTGGCTGCAGCCAGGCACCTGCAGGGGCGCCTGGTCGGTCAGATGGAGGCGCTGGGGTTTAAGGTCCGAGAGGAAGCGGTTCTCCGCACGCTGACCGAGGACGTACTGAAGAGCAGCGAAATCGAGGGGGAGACGCTGGACGCCGATCAGGTCCGCTCGTCGGTCGCGCGTCGGCTCGGAATCGACATCGGCGGGTTGCAGCCAGCGGATCGCCACGTGGAAGGCGTTGTGGAGATGATGCTCGATGCGACACAGCACTACGACCAGCCCCTGACAGCAGAGCGGCTCTTCCGGTGGCACGCGTCGCTGTTCCCCGCGGGGCGAAGCGGCATGCATCGAATCACGGTCGGCGCCTGGCGTGATGACCGCACCGCACCGATGCAGGTGGTGTCCGGGCCTGTCGGACGCGAACGCGTGCACTTCGAAGCACCTGCGGCCGAACGACTCGAGGACGAGATGCGGCAATTCCTCGAATGGTTCAACGGTGACGCCACGACGGAGCCCGTGCTGAAGGCGGCGCTTGCGCATCTCTGGTTCGTGACGATTCACCCGTTCGACGATGGCAACGACCGGATTGCGCGCGCGATTGCGGACATGTCGCTCGCCAGATCGGAAGGGAGCTCGCAGCGGTTCTACAGCATGTCGGCGCAGATCCGTGAGGAGCGCGGCGAGTACTACCGCATCCTGGAGCAGACGCAGCGAGCGACGATGGACGTCACAGCTTGGATGGATTGGTTCCTCGGCTGCCTCACTCGCGCGATCGAGGTTTCGCAGGCTGCGCTCTCAGGCGTCATCGCAAAGGCGCGCTATTGGGAAAAGCTGCGTGATGTGCCGCTGAACCACCGTCAACGGCTGGTGATCAACATACTGCTCGAGGGCTTGGAGGGAAAGCTGACGACATCGAAGTGGGCGGTGATGACGAAGAGCTCAAGCGACACGGCGCTGCGCGACATTCAGCAACTCGTCGAGCATGGCGTGCTGGCGCGTGGCACGCGTGGTGGGAGAAGCACCAGCTACACGCTCGCGGAGCTGTGACGCGCGTGTGTCATCACGTGCGCGATCCTCGCGCCAGGGCATCCAGCACGGCCTCGTGCAGCACGGCGTTCGACGCCAGGAGGCCATCGTTGTTCACCATCCGCCGCCCCGTCGAGAAATCGAACGGCCGCCCGGCGAGATCCGTCATGCGCCCGCCCGCCTCCTCGATGAGGAGCGTCCCCGCGGCCTGGTCCCAGATGGCCTCGCGGTAGCCCTCGCGCGGGAACCGGAAGAGCAGGTCCGCCTCGCCCGCCGCCACCATCACGTGCTTCGCCTGGCTGTCCATCAGCACCGGCGGGGCTTGAACGCCCAGCGCCGCGCGCAGCCCATTCAGGCGACCCGTATCGCTGTGCGACTCCTCCACCGAGTGCGCGATGCGCGCGCGTGAGGGATCAGACACCTCCGACACTCGCAGGGGCCACAGCTCGTCGCCGTCGAGCGGCATCCACCAGCTCCCGCGGCCGCGCGCGGCCACCGCCACGCCGCCATCCGCGCCGCCACGTGCGGGAAGCGACAACCGCGGGCACCCGATGGCGCCTGCCTGCACCTGGCCCTCCACCACGAGCGCCAGCGCGATCACGTACTGGCCACCGCGCAGCAGTCCCTTGGTGCCATCGATGGGATCGAGCGTCCAGAACCGCGCGCCCGGCTCGCCGCGCCCACGGTCGATGGCGTCGAGCATCGCATCGACGGAGAGGTCCGGGTCCACCACGTGCACCGCGTCCGCCACCCGCGACAACAGCGCGCCGGTCGCGGGATCCCGCAGCGCCGCCGCATCCTCTTCGCCCACGAGCGGGTCGTCCGGGAACCGCACCGCCAACCGTCGGGCCACCACCGCCTGCACCGCGAAGTCCACGAGCGTCACCGGCGACGTGTCCGCCTTGGCGCGCACGCCGCCCGCCTCCACCTGGATGTGCCTTGCCAGCCTCGCCGCGTCCGCCATCACCTGCGCCGCCCATGCGGCTTCCGCGCCCAGTTCGCTCAATCTCACGGTATCGTGTCTCCTCGGAGTCCAAGTATGTCTTCAGAACCACTTGCCGTGTTCTCGCTCAAGTCGGGGCGCCCTCTCGCCGAGCGCGTGGCGGCCAGGCTGGACCTCGAGCTCATGCCGCACGAGGAACGCGAGTTCGAGTGGGGCCAGCACAAGACCCGACCGCTCGCCAGCGTGCGCGGCCGCGACGTCTACGTCATCGAATCGCTCCACGGCGACGCCACTCACAGCGTCAACGACAAGCTGTGCCGGCTGCTCTTCTTCCTGGGCGCCCTGCGCGACGGGGACGCCGCGCGCGTGACGGCCGTCGTTCCCTATATGTGCTACTCGCGAAAAGAGCGCCAGACCAAGCCCAGGGATCCGGTGATCACCCGGTACGTGGCCGAGCTCTTCGAGGCCGTCGGCGTGTACCGCGTAGCCACCGTCGAGGTGCACAGCCTGGCGGCGTTCCAGAACGCCTTCCGCTGCCGCACCGAGCACATCGATGCGGGACCCCTGTTCGCCGAAGTGATCGCGCGCGAGGTGACCGGCAACGACCTGGTGGTGGTGTCGCCCGACACGGGCGGCGTCAAGCGCGCCGAGCACTACCGCGACGCGCTCTCCGGGCGCCTCGGCCATCACGTGCCTTCCGCCTTCGTCGAGAAATACCGCAGCCAGGACGTGGTCAGCGGGGACGCCGTGGTCGGCGAGGTGCAGAATCGGACGGTGGTGCTCGTGGACGATCTCGTCTGCGGCGGCACTACGCTCGCGCGCGCCGCCGGCGCGTGTCGGCGCGCGGGCGCCCGCGGGGTCGTCGCCGCGGTCGCGCATGGCGCGTTCGTGCCCGAGTCGTCGCGTACGCTGGCCGACGCCCCGATCGACCGCCTCTTCGTCCTCGATCACATTGCGCCCACGGTGCTCGACGGAACCCCGGTGGCCGGTCGGGTTCACGTCGTGGACAGCTCCGGCCTCCTCGCGGAGGCCATCCGCGAGATGCACGGAGACGGCGCGGACCGCACGAGCTGAGGCGCCACGCGGCTACGACCCGCCCTCCACGTCAGCCGTCACGGGCTCCACCAGCTCGAGGTAGCGCCGCGCGCGAGCGGCGAAGCGGTCCGGGTCGGTCACGGTCGGATCGTCCAGGTGCCGCGCCGAAAGGGTGGCCCGCCTGAGCGCACGATACACACGATAGAAGCGCAGCAGCGCCGCCGGCGGTTCGTCGCCGGTCTCCTGGATGTACGCCTCGAGGAACCACTCGCCGACGTGAGGCGCGCCCAGGCGATCGCACTCGAGAACCAGGAAGGCGAGCTCGTCCGCAGGATCGAGGACGCGCAGCGTACGGTCGAACTCCAGGCGATCGATGATCGCCGGCTCGCCGTCCAGCCAGATGTGCTCCGGCCGCAAGTCCCCATGCCCCTCGACGATGCGGCCCGCGAGGACGCGCTCGTCGAACAAACCGGCACGGCGCGCGAGGAACGCGCGCTCGGCGCCAACCAGCGCCTCGATCCTGTCGAGCGGCAGGCCATAGCGCGGCGCGGAGAGTGCCTCGAGATCGCCACCGACGCCCGCCTCCAGCCGCGCCCGCTGCTCGAGAGCCGTCACCGCCGCCGGAGCGGCGGCGCGGTAGAACCGTGCCAGGTGCCGCGCGGCTCCCCGAATCGCGGGCTCATCCATCCAGGTGCGTCCGCCCCGGATGATCGCCTCGAGGTTGCGATCCTGGGGAAGCCGCCGCATGTGAACAAGCCAGTCGACCGGAATCCCCTGGCCCCCGATGGCCAGCCCGCCATCGGCCTCTCGCGTCAGCGCGACAACGCCGAGATACACGCCCGGGGCCAGCTGCTGGTTCAGCCGCACTTCCTCGAGGCAGTTGAACCGCCGCAATTCCGGCGTGCTGAAGTCGAGCCCCTCGTGACGGACGGCTTTCTTCAGCTTGTAGACGTGCGCGTCCGCGAGGAACACCCAGGACATGTGGGTTTCAACCACCGACACCTCGCGGGTCGGCTCGGAGTAGGCGTCCGACCGGCAAAGGAAGGACACCGCCTCGGTGGTGAGGGGCTCCCGGGCTTTCACGACGTGCGCCTCGCCTCGAGGGCAGCCCGGAACTCCCGCAGCGTGCCCTCCACGCTCCGCCGGCCCAGCCGGCGCGCGATGGGCTCGATGATCCACCCCATCAGCGGCGGGAATCGCCGGCTCAGTCCCAGGGTTTCCATCCGGATCCACACGCCGTCCCGGGTTGCGACGTACCGGGTGAAGGTGCTGGCGCGCCACAGGTAGCCGCTGTCGTTGCCGGGCGGCAGCAGCCGCTCGTCACGCTGACCGGCGTTCTTCACCTCCCGTATCTCGTCGGCGCTGGAGACGACCAGCACCCTGTCCTGGGTCGGACGGGAGTAGCGGACGCTCGAGCGGATATCGAGCACCCCGGTCACCCCGCCTGCGCCCGCCTTGATCCGCATCAGCACGCGGTATCGGTCGCCCTCGTGTTCCAGCACCCGAGAGGCGATCACGCCCTTGTGAACACGGGGAAATTCCTCATACGCGCGCGAGAGCGTTACGACCTCCTGCAGGCCGACCCCTCGGATGAAGCCGCTGCCGACCCAGTGGTGCACGAGGCCGCCGGGCACGTTGATGATGCCGTCTTCGCGGGCGGGGCCCGCGACGATCGCGTCGGCGCTCGGCGGGTCCGCGCGATCGGCGTCGGATGGCCACGAGGGGAAGTCGCGCGTGACGCGCGCCAGGTACTGCTCGTAGGCCACGGCCGTCCGTGCCTGCAGTTCCGCGGCAAGCGCCGGCCGAGACCCCCACGCGGCTCCGTACACGATGACCGACACGACGGCCAGCAGAAGCCCGACGCGGACACCCGTGCGCACGATTCGCATCCGACCCGATTGTAGTAGGACGCCGCCCGCGCCGCTCGTCCTGGCGCCGGGCGAGCGGCTATTGGACGGACCTCAGTCGAGGTGCTTGACGAGGATCACTTCGTTGCCCCGCTCGTTGAAGTGCACCTCGTCTACGAGCTTGCCGGCGAGCAGCAGGCCGAATCCCCCGGCCCGCTTGCCCTCGGCCTCGCGCACCTCGAGGTGACTGATGGGGTCGTCGTCTTTCGCCACCAGCCTCGGCGCGCGCACGTCGAAGCCCGGCCCCGGGTCCTTGAAGTAGTAGACCAACGTGCGCTGGGTGCGCACCGCCGCCACCTCCACCACCTTGCGCGGGTCGAACCCGGCCCCGTGCTCCATGGCGTTCAGCAGCACCTCGCGGAACGCGGTGATGAGCTGGTAGCGCTCGGAATCCGGCAGGTCCCCGGCCAGTTCGTTCATGAAGTGGGTGAGCCGCTCGGCGGTCACGCGCCGGCACGAGACGCGAAGCGCCACCCAGTTGGGCACCGCCGATTCCACCTCGATGCCGCTCTGCCAGCCGTCGGCCAGGAGCGCGTCTCTGACCGCCGTGCGCAGCTCCGCAGCCGCCACCGGGAGGGCGAAGCACGCGTAGACCTTCGTCCTGAGAGCCGCAATGATGTCGGTGGCCGACAGGTCCGACGCCAGCACGATGACCGGGAGGCCTGGTTGCAGGCGCATGGCCTGCGCGGCCATCTCGACGGCGCGGCTGGCCGATGTGCCCGGGCTGATGACGACAGCATCCACCGCGTGGCCGGCCAGGTACCGCAGGGCATCCGCCTCGCGCTGGATTTCTGTCACGCGACCGTCGGGCCAGTCGGCGGGGCTCAGGCCAAGCTCGTTCCAGGGGAACGGCGGGCCGATCACGAGAAGCGCGCGCACGTGGGGGCTGGTCCCCGGCGGGGTGGCTGCGTGGCGCTGTTCCCTCATTCGCAGCACGCGCGTCCGCCGTCGTGGCCACAGTGCGCCGGGCCCACGGCGGCGCGGTCGGGGCCGAAGCCCCGCTGCGTGCACGCGCACCAGTAGGCCGTCGCGTCGTAGCGGTCGTAGAACTGGACCGCCGCCGGGTCCTCGTCCGCCATCACGTACATGCCCTTGTGCCGAAGGTTGGCGCAGTGTGCGGCCGTCACGACCGGCGACGTCAGTGTGGGATGCTCCATCAGCGCCTCTTCTCGAGCCCGGGAACACGAAGGACACGAAGGACTCGAAGCATTTGAACTTCGCGTACTTTCGTCGTGCCCTTCGTGTCCTTCGTGTTCCCGGGACACTTCATACTATGGCCAAACCCGCGGCCTTGAGGATGGCGCGCTTCACCGCGGTCCTCGCGATCTGGATCTTGTGGGCGTTGCCGCTCATGGCTTTCGCGCCGGCGACGGCGGCAGCCGCGGCTTCGACGGCCACGGCTTCGTCCACGGTCTTCCCGGCCAGCACCCGCTCGGCGCCCTGCGCGCGCCAGGGAATGGGCGCGACGGCCCCCATCACCACGCGCGCCGACTTCACCGTGTCCTTCTCCATCACCAGGCTCACCGACACGAGCGCCAGTGGCCAGTCGTGCGACTGCTTGAGCCGCACGTCGTAGCTCGCGCTCCTCGCGCCGCCAGGTGCCGGCAGCAGCACGTGCGTGATGATTTCATTCGGCTGCAACACCGTCTCGCCGTACAGGTTCTGGTTCGGCAGCTGGTAGAGCCCGCCGAGGTCCATCTCGCGCGCGCCAGAGGGCCCCAGCACCCGGACTCGCGCGCCGTAGGCGATGAGCGGCACCGCCAGGCTCGAGGGATGCACGATATAGCAGGGCCCGTCGCCGAGGATGGCGTGGTACTGGTTCTCGCCCTCCACCGCGAAGCAGCGCGAGCCGCCCTTCTTCAGGCAATGGAACTCCTCGTTCCTGAAATACCAGCAGCGTGGCCGCTGCATCAGGTTGCCGCCCACCGTGCCCATGTTTCTGATCTGCGGCGTCCCGACTTCCTCGGCCGCCGTCACCAGCGCGGGGTAGAGCTTCCGGATCTCCGCATGCTCCGCGAGATCGGCCAGCTTCGCCGCGGCTCCTATCCTGGTCCCGCCCGACTCACGAGTCCCGACTCCCGACTCGCCGCCTTCGCGGCCCGTCCGGCCGCTTCGGCGAGCCGGGTCCTCCACCGTGATCGTTGCGTCGAGGTTCTTGAGATTCACCACCCGCTCGGGCGAGACGATGTAGTCCTTCATGAGGCCGAGCAGATCCATGCCGCCGGCCATGGGGAGGATGCGGTTGCGCTCGGTGCCCAGCGCGGCCACCGCCTCGCGCTCGTTCGCCGGGTTCACGTACTGGAAGGCCTTCAATTCGTGCCTCCCGCCCGCTGCAACTCGGCCAGCAGCTTGTCCGGGGTGATGGGGATGCTCCGCACGGTGACGCCGGTGGCGTTCCGGAGGGCGTTGGCGATGGCCGCCGCGGTGGCCACCGCCGGCGGCTCGCCGATGCCGATGACGCCGCGCTCGGGCTGATCGACCAGCACCACGTCGATCTCGGGCATGTCCGACTGACCGGCGATGAGGTACGCCTCCATGTTCGGGTTCACCATGTTCGCGGTGTTCCGATCGAGGAGCCGTTCTTCCATGACCGCGTAGTTCACGCCGCTGATGATGCCGCCGTAGCACTGCGTCTCGGCCGTCTTCAGGTCGAGCACCAGGCCGCAGTCCTGCACGCACACGATCTTCTTCACGCGCGTGATGCCGGTCTCGACGTCCACTTCGACCTCGGCGAACTGGACGCCGCTGGTGCCGCTGGCCGAGAGGCCGCGCTCCCACTGCCCGTCCACCGACACGGGCGTGGTGCCCAGCAGCTTGCACGCCTCGCGCCACGTGAGGCTCCGCGGCGTCGCCGCTGCCTGGCCCGAGCCTGTCGAAGGCTTCACGTTCACCCGGCCCACGCCCATCTCGAGCTGATCCGCGGTGGTCTTCAGCGCGGGTGCGATGCGCGCGAAGAGCGCATCCCTCGCCTTGCCCGCGGTCACGCGCATGGCAGGGGACACCGCTGCCGCGGTGGTCGATCCGCCCGACCCGGGGGCGAACGGGAAGTTGCTGTCGCCCAGCTCGATGGTCACCTGCGCCACTTCGAGCCCCAGCGTCTCGGCCACGACCATGGCCATGATGGTGCGCGTGGCCGTGCCGATGTCCTGTGTGCCGCAGCGCATCACCACGCTGCCGTCGGGGTCGATCTCACAGTGTGCGCGCGCGCCGGTGCCCGCGCCGCCCCACCGGTTGGCCGAGCACCCCAGGCCTCGTTTGATGGGGCCGGGCGTCGGATCGCCGGTGACGTGCCGGCGGCTCCACCCGATGCGCTCGGCGCCCATCGGGAAATAGCGCCGCCACTGCGCGTTGGGCGCCAGGGCCGGCAGGTTCTTCAGCCGGAACTCGACCGGATCCATCCGCACGCGATCCGCGAGCTCGTCCATCAGCACTTCGGTGATGAAGCAGCCCTGGGGATGGCCGGGTGCGCGCATCGCGCGCTGCTGGCCGGCGTTGATGTAGACGTCGGTGTGGCGCCGGCGACGGTTGGGGAATGTGTAGATGTACGGGAGTGGAAAGTCGGACCCCGCGCCCGCACCGCCCGTGCCCCACGTCTCGGCGTCGAAGGCGGTGAGCATGCCGTCGGCCGACACACCGGCCTTGATCCGCGCGAACGCGGAAGGGCGGTTGCCCGTGGCCAGGTGCTCTTCCTTGCGATCGAGCATCAGCTTCACGGGCTTTCCGGCCATCTTCGCCAGCCGCGCGCAGAGGATGCCCTGGGTGTCGGGCGCGAACTTGCTGCCGAAGCCGCCGCCCATGAACTCGGTGATGACGCGCACGTTCGCCTGCGGGATCTTCAGGCCCTGGGCAAAGCCCTCGCGCGTGCCGTGCACGGCCTGCGTGGACACCCAGGCCGTCAGCTTCTCGCCCTCCCACTCGCACACGCAGCCGTGGGTTTCGAGCGAGGTGTGCGTCTGCACCTGCGTCGAGTAGATCCCGTCCACGGTGTGCGCGGCAGCGGCGAAGCCCGCCGCCAGGTCGCCGTCTTCCTGCGCCGTGCCCGCGCGCGTGTTCGAGGGCTCGAACACCTTCGGTGCCTCGGGGCGCATCGCCTGTTCCACCGTGGCCAGTGCCGGCAGCACCTCCCACTCCACCTTGATGGCGCGGATGGCGTCCTCGGCCTGCTGCTCGGTATCGGCGGCCAGGGCGGCGATTTCCTCACCCGGGAACAGCACCTTGTCGCCGGGCTCGATGAAAGGGAGGACCGCGCGCACGCCGGGCATCTTCTGCGCCGGGACGGTGTCGATGGCGGTGAGGCGCGCGTGCGCGTGCGGTGACCGCAGGATGCGGCCGTAGATCATGCCGGGCCGCGTGATGTCGAACGTGTACTTGGCACGGCCGGTGACCTTCGCCGTGGCGTCGAGACGCGTCACGCGCGTGCCGATGATCCGTGGCTTCCCGGGCCAGGGATAGGTCGGATGCTGCCCCGGACGTGCCGGCGCCCGCACTTCCGGGACCTGCTCAGCCACGCCGCCCTCCCAACGCGAGCACGGCCTTCGACAGGCCGACATTGGTTCCGCAGCGGCAGATGTTGCCGTCCAACGCGCGTGTCGCCTGCTCCGGTGTGGGCGACGGCGTCTGCTCGAGCAGGGCCACCGTCGACATCACGAAGCCGGGCGTGCAGAACCCACACATCAGCGCGTCGTGATCGCAGAAGGCCTGCTGCACGGGGTGCAGGGCATCGCCCTGGGCCAGGCCCTCGACCGTCCGGATGTTCCGGCCCTGCGCCTCGATCGCCAGCATCGAGCACGCGTAGTGGGTGCGCCCCTCGATGATCACCGTGCAGGCGCCGCACGCGCCGCGGTCGCACACGCGCTTGGGGCCGGTGATCTCCAACCGGGTTCGGAGGGCATCGAGCAGGGTGACGCGCGGCTCCACGTTCAGTTGATGGCGCCGGCCGTTCACCGTGAGCGTGACCGCCACCTCACCGGGGCCCAGCGGAGCTGGACCCTGTGCTGCGCCCTCTTTCACCCCGCCGACGACCGCGGAGGCCACCGATCCCACGCCGACCGTCTTGAAGAAATCCCGGCGGGAAACGTGGTCGTCAGCCATGATCGGCACAGCATACACCCGCTGCCTGTACAATCAGCTCGTCTGTGTCCCTAGCATCGCCGCCGGTACCAGCGACCGCCAGCGTCGCGGCTTTTCGGAAGCGGCGCCGGCTGTTCTCGCCTCCGCGCGTGCTGGCGCTCTCCATAGCCGGGCTCATCCTCATGGGTGCGGTCCTGCTCTGGCTGCCGGTGTCAGCGGCCCCTGGTCGATCGACTTCGTTCCTCGACGCCCTCTTTACCGCCACCTCCGCCGTTTGCGTCACCGGCCTCATCGTCCAGGACACCCCCATCCACTTCTCGTGGTTCGGACACGTGGTGATCCTGCTGCTCATCCAGGCGGGCGGCCTCGGCTACATGACGATCTCCACCGTGCTGGCCGCCGCGCTTGGCCGCTCGGTCACGCTGCAGGAGCGGCTGACGCTGCAGGAGGGCCTCAATGTGCAGGGGCTGGACGGCCTGCTCCGCTTCGCGCTCACCGTGCTGAAGCTCACGCTCGTCTTCGAGCTCGCCGGTGCCGCCCTGCTCGCGCTGCGATGGTGGGGAGACATGGGCACGGGCCAGGCCGCGTGGTACGGCCTCTTCCACTCGGTGTCGGCGTTCAACAACGCCGGCTTCGCCCTGTGGAGCGACAGCCTGATGCGGTTCAGGGGAGACGTGACCGTGAACGTGGTCTTCACGGTCCTCATCATCGCGGGCGGCCTCGGGTTCTTCGTGATCACCGAGCTGCTCCAGCGGCATCGCACGGTGCGCATCTCGGTTCACACGCGGCTGGTCGTCACCGCCACGACCGTGCTGCTGGTGCTGGGCACGCTGGCCATCTACGCCCTGGAGGTCGGCAACCCGCGAACCCTCGCGGGCCTTCCGTGGCACGAGCAGTGGCTGGCGGCCTGGTTTCAGGCCGTCACACCGCGGACGGCCGGCTTCAACACCCTGGACTACGGCGCCATGACGGCGCCAGCCCTGTTCCTGACCATGGCGTTGATGTTCATCGGCGCGTCGCCGGGCAGCACGGGCGGCGGCGTGAAGACCACCACGTTCAGCATCACCGTGGCCGCGCTCTGGGCCACCGTGCGCGGAGACGACGAGCCGCACATGTACGGGCGGCGGCTGGGCCCCGACCTCGTCGCCCGTGCCTTCTTCGTGACGCTCATCGCGTTTCTCGCCCTCAACGCCGTGGCCGGCGTCGTTCTCCTCACCGAGCAGCGCGACCTGCTGCGCACGCTCTTCGAGACCACGTCGGCCTTCGGTACCGTGGGACTCTCGATGGGCGAGAGCGGCGCCCCTGTGTCGCTGTCCGCGTTCTTCACGCCGATCGGCAAGCTGATGATGATCCTCATGATGTTCGTCGGCCGCCTCGGGCCGCTGACGCTGGCCTTTGCCGTAGCGCGGCGAGCCACCGTGCAGCCGCGGCTCCGCTATCCTGAAGGGAAGGTGCTGATTGGCTAAGCGCAGCTTCGCCGTGATCGGGCTCGGCCGCTTCGGGTCGGCCATCTCCACCACGCTGGCCGAACTCGGCCACGACGTGATCGGCGTGGACGGCAGCGACGAGCGTGTCCGGGCGCTGGCCGACGTCCTCACGTTGGCGGTGCAACTGGACGCGACCGACGAGAAGGCACTGCTGAAGGCGGGGATCAAGGACGTGGACGTCGCCGTGGTCTCCATCGGCGAGAACATCGAGTCGAGCCTGCTGGTCGTCACCCTGCTCCGCGAGATCGGGATCAAGAACATCATCGCGAAGGCGGTGACACCACTCCACGGGCGCATCCTCGACAAGCTCGGCGTCTCGCGCGTCGTCTTTCCCGAGCGAGAGACCGCCATCCGCCTCGCGCACAGTCTCGTCAATCCGAACGTGCTCGACTACATCGAGCTCTCCAGCGAGTTCTCCATCGTGGACGTGCCGGCCCCGGCCGACTTCGCCGGCAAGACGCTGAAGGAGATCAGCCTTCGGTCACGCTTCGGCCTGACGACCATCGCCATCAAGCGCGGCTCGCGCACCACCGACGGCCCGGTCACCAACATCGCCCCGGGGCCGGATGACGTGGTGCAGGAAGGCGATGTGCTGTCACTGCTCGGCAGCAACGAGCGGCTGGGCCAGCTCGATCGGATGTTGAAGGCGAAGAAATAGGGCTCGCCCCGAGGTGGATGCAGCCTTCCCTCCGCTGACGCGCACGGCGCGGTCCCCGTGGACGGCCCTCGTGCTGTTCACGGGCCTGACCATCGCCGCGACGTGGCCGCTTCTCCCGGGACTTGGGCGCGATGTGCCGAGCGACTACGGCGATCCGCTGTACGTCGCGTGGGCCATGGCGTGGGTCGCGCACCAGCTGGGCCGTGTGCTCATGGGCGACCTCGACGCGCTCACGCACTTCTGGGATGCCAACCAGCTGCACCCCGAGCCCGCGGCCCTTGCGCTCTCGGATCATTTCATCGCCCAGGCGCTGCCGCTCGCGCCGGTGTACTGGCTGTCCGGCAACCCGCTGCTGGTGCTCGGCCTCGCCTACCTGGCAGCCTACGTGCTCTGCGGGTTCTGCACGTGGCTGCTGGTACGAGAGCTGACCGGATCGGCGGCTGCAGGCGTGCTGGCGGGCTGCACGTTTGCCTTCAACCCGTTCTTCCTCGTCTGGGAGGTCTCGCACCTGCAGATCATCTCCGCGTGGGGCATGCCGCTGTCGCTCTACGGATTGCGGCGCTACTTCGAGCATCGGGCGAGGTCGGGGCTGTGGATCGGCGCCGGCGGCATCGTGCTGCTGAACCTCTCGGCCGGCTACTACATGCTGATGTTCCCGGTGTTCGTGCTGCTCTATGCGGGGTGGGAGATCTCGTCGCGCGGGTGGTGGGCCAACGGGCGCATGTGGCGCGACCTGCTGGCGGCGGGCGTCGGCGCCGTCCTGGTGACGGCGCCCTTCCTCTGGCCCTATGTCCAGGCCAGGACGCGGCTGGGCTTCGCCCGCAGCGTCGACGAGACCACGCAGATGGCGGCCACCGTCGATGGCTACGTGGCCGGGATGTGGCCGCTGATCATCCCGTTCGCCTGCGCCGCGCTGGCGCTGCTCGCCGCGGCGGCGATGCGCGCCCGGGGCGCCCGGCGGGCCGTTCCGCTGCTGGGATTCGCAGTGGCGGGCGCGGCGCTCTCGTTCTGGCTGTCGCTGGGCCCTACGCCCTCGTGGGGCGGCCAGGCCTACCCGGGGCTGGGCTTGTATGGCCTGCTGCGGGATCACGTCCCGGGCATGGATGCGTTGCGCGTGACGTCGCGCTTCGCGGTGGTGTTCGTGCTGTTCCTCGCGCTGCTGGCCGGTATGGGCGCGGCGCTGGTGGCGCGCCTCCCGAAGGCGGCGCCGCTGGTGGCGGGTCTGGGCGCACTATCGATGCTGCTGAACGCCCCCGCGACATTCCCCCTCAATCACGAGTTGCCGTCGACACTGGACGTCGTCACGCCCGCGCCGTACTTGAAGCCCGGCGGCCCGCCGCCCGAGGTGTATCGCTATCTCGCGTCGCTGCCCTCCTCGACCGTGGTGGCCGAACTGCCGTTCACGGACCTCTGGTACAACACGCGCTACCTGTATTTCTCGACCTTTCACTGGCGTCCACTCGTCAACGGCTTCACGTCGTTCTTTCCGCCGGCATACATCGAGCGCGCCCGTTGGCTGGTGAACCCGGCGCGCACCCCCGATGAAGCGTGGCGCGCGCTCGAGTCAGGGCAGACCACCCACGTGGTGGTCCACACCGGCGCGTGGGACGCGGCGTACGTGCAGGAGCTCGACCGGTGGCTCACGGCCCGCGGGGCGAGAAGCCACGGACAGTTCGACGGCGCGGCGGTGTACGAGATCATGGACCGCCGTCCGCAGTAGGACCGCCGCACGGGACCGCCGCTCACGCGGCGGAACGACCACTCACTCGCGTTCGCGGGAGGGCGGGAATGGCCTCGGAGAGGGAGCCGGTCCAAAAAAGAGGAAAGGCCACCGGCCGGGTGCTGTGGCACCTGGCCGATGGCCTTCTGGCGAACCCTCTGGCGGCCCCGAGGGACCGCGCGTGTTCTTACGCGAGAACCTTGATGACCACGCGGCGGTTCTGCGCACGGTTGTCGCGGGTCTTGTTGTCCGCAGCCGGCTTCTCCTCGCCGTAGCTGATCGTGTTCATCTTGTGGAGCGGCACCTGGTGCTGCTCGTAGAGATAACGCTTCACCGCTTCGGCGCGCTGCAGGCCCAGGCGCTCGTTGTACTTCGCGTCGCCCACGTTGTCGGTGTGGCCTTCGATCTCGATCCACACGGACTTCTTGTCGGCCTTCAGCTGGCCCACCATCTGGTCGATGGCCGCCTTGGCCTCGTCCGGCAGCTCGGCCGCGCCGAACTGGAACTTGCCGCTGTCCTCGCTGATGACGGTCTCGAAGATCAGCTTGCGGGTCTCGGCCTCGATGGCCGAGGCACGCGCGTCGGCGCGCTTGCCGACTTCCTGGGCCTGACCGGCAGCCGCCTCAGCGGACTTCTGCGCGGTGCCCGCGGCGGTGTTGGCGGCGGCGGCCTTCTGATCGACCTCGCCGATCTTCTGCTCGTTCTGACGCACGCGCTCCTGCGTCTCCTCGAGCGACTTGCCCATCGTGCCGACCTTCTCGTTGACTTCGCCCACCGACTCGCGGACGAAACCCTTGGTGGCGCACGCCGGCGCGACCGCCAGCGTCGCAGCTGAAATTGCGAACACCATCACCTGTTTACGCATAAAGGCCTCCTGAAGCCACTCACCTTACCGTCACCGAACACCGACCTCGTCAATGGCGCGTCGCCAGGCTGTAGCCCCCGCGCGCCCTCACCGTATGGTCCACTGCCGTCGTCCGAATCTCGAGCGGGTGCCATCCCGCGGCGGTTCCCGGCTCGAAGCCGATCAGGTAGAGGTTGCGAAGCTCGTCGATGACGTCCTTCGCCGCCTTGCTCGCCGACGCCGGGCCGCTGGCGTAATAGAACGCCCCGCCGGTCCAGCGCGAGAGGTCTTCCACGGTGCCGATGTGCGCCGGGGCCCTGAGGCCCGCCTGCGGCGTCGCCCGGTCCGAGTTCGGGTCGTCTATCGGCAGCACCGTGGCAATCACGTATACCGGCACGTCGATGGCCGAGGCCAGGCTCGACACCTGGGCCGGCGTCTTCGAGCTCGAGGTGTCGATGCCGTCGGTCAGCACCACTACAGCCCGTCGCGGGTGGGTGCGCTGGGCGACCCGGTCGGCCGCCTCGGAAATCGCATCGTGCAGTGAGGTGGCCCCGAACGGATCGACCTCCCCCAGCGCGCCGTTCAAAGCACGCGTATCGACCGTAAACGGGGCCACCTCTTGCAGCCGGCTGTCAAACGCGAACAGCGCGGCTTCGTCGCGACCCTCCTCCAGCCAGGACAGGAGGTGATGGGCCGCAAATTTTGCAGCAGTGAATCGAGCGGCGACGTCCATGCTGCCGCTGATATCGAACAGAATCGCCAGGCTGATCGGGGCGCGGTCCGTGCGGAACTGGCTGATGACGCGGCGTTCGCCACGATCGATCACCTCGAAGTCCCGGGCTTGAAGGCCAGTCACGAGCCGCCCCTTTCTGTCGCGCACCGTCGCACTCACCGTCACGAGGTCGACGCCCGACTTGAAAACCGCCTGGCCTCCCTCCGGTTCTTGCGCCGGCACCGGGGTGGGCATCAGGAGCAGCCCTAGACCCAGAATGCTTCCGGCGAGGAGGCGCCGCTGCATGCCCCTCCTATATCCACGAACCGTACCAAGTGAGTAAGGTATTGAAAACATTGAGTTAAGCCACATTTCACGGCGCCGATTGCTTCCCCGACCTCATGTAAGCGTGTAGCTTTTACACGAGGCCTGCCGGTTCCCTGACGCCTATATCGGCACGTCACCTTCGATTCTGGGGCACCCCGCGCGAATCCGCTGTCCAGTCCGGCACTCCGCACCCTGCACCCGCACTCGCACCCTGCACCCCGCACTC
>Ga0105094_10000010_pt1 | contig 65173 bp, 57 predicted proteins | sample PPLLak1March2015_2_FD_87023 | JGI IMG/M metagenome (GOLD analysis project Ga0105094, IMG submission 87023) | Freshwater sediment microbial communities from Prairie Pothole Lake near Jamestown, North Dakota, USA - PPLs Lake P8 Core (3) Depth... | ecosystem: Environmental > Aquatic > Freshwater >...
ATAGGTAAGCATCCGACCCACTGTAAAATATTAATTTGCGCGCATGCGAAGTCAATTGGACCGATCCGGGCCCGGGCCGGTTATCGTCGTTGCACTGGTGGCCGATCAGGTGCTGCTGCCCGTTTCCGCCGGCTATAGCTCCATGCACGGCAAGGACATCTCCCGCTATGCCGGCAGCTGTCAGGGTGCGACCGACTGCCGGGCATTGACAGATGAGTTGCGGGCGGGCAATTTCTTTACCTCAGCGAGTACAAGGAGACCGACCATGAACGCACTGACGAGGATATTGCTCGCGGCTGCCATCGCTGCGCTGTCCTCTACGGCGCTGGCCAATCTGGGCGCCGACGATGAAGAAAGCGCCGACCCCGACTGGCTGGCCGGAAAGCAGGCGGTGGAGGCGCAAGACTGGAAGACCGCCGTGGCCCACCTGAGCAAAGCCGCGGCCGCCGAGCCGGACAACGCCGACATCCAGAACTGGCTCGGCTTCGCCCAGCGCAAGCTCGGCAACATGGACGCAGCGTTCGCTGCCTATGCCGCGGCCCTGAAGCTCAACCCCCAGCACAAGCACGCCCATGAGTACATCGGTGAGGCCTACCTGCTGGTGAACGACCTGCCCAAGGCCGAGAAGCACCTGGCCGAGCTGCAGCGACTGTGCACACCCATTCCCTGCGAGGAGTACAAGGACCTCAAGCGGGCAGTGGACGAGTACAAGAAGAAACAGTAATCCGCATCCGCGGGGCGCGGCTGGTGCCCAACCCGGCGATCCGCGCCGTGCTCTGGGACTTCGGGGGCGTCATCACCGACAGCCCCTTCGAAGCGTTCCGCCGCTTCGAACGGGAACGCGGACTGCCCGAGGACTTCCTGCGCCGGGTCAACGCGACCAATCCCGACAGCAACGCCTGGGCGCGCTTCGAGCGCAGCGAGCTGACGCTTGCGGAGTTCGACGCGGCCTTCGCGGAGGAAACGGCGGCAGCCAGCCACCGCGTCGGTGGTGCGGAAGTGGTGAAGTTGCTCTACGGCGCGGTGCGCCCGGCCATGGTCGAGGCCCTGCGCCGCGTCGGAGAGCACTACACCACCGCCTGCCTGACCAACAACGTCAACACAGGTCCAGGTCATGGGCTGCCCACCTCGGATGAGCGTGCCGAAGAGGTGCTCCGCATCCTGGCGATGTTCGACCACGTGATCGAGTCGCGCAAGGTCGGCGCACGCAAGCCCGAGCCGCGCTTCTACGAGCTGGCGCTTGCCCGGCTCGCGATCGATCCGCACGAGGCGGTCTACCTGGACGACCTCGGCATCAATCTCAAGCCCGCACGCGCATTGGGTATGACTACCATCAAGGTCGACAGCGCGCCGCAGGCGCTTGCCGAGCTGGCGCGGGTTCTCGATCTACCGCTGGACTACTGACCTAAAGCAACACCCAGCGCAGAGACGCGGAGAACGCAGAGGCCGCAGAGGAGAAGACAGATCCGTATACAGGATCTCGTGCCAGGTATGGAGCAGCGCACGTCGTTCACGGAGCCCAGGCCCCTATCCTGGTCTCGCGCAGCGTACCGCCGCGCCTCTCCGCATGGCCTTTTCTCCGCGTCCTCTGCGCCTCTGCGTTGGGTGTGGGCAGTAGAACGCCCTAGTCAGCCCGCCGCGGCTTGCGCGGCGCACGCGCGAACAAATAGTCGTACAAGCCGTCGGGCATGGCTCTGAGCGCCGCACCCACCAACCCCATCTGCCAGGGGATTACGGCCTTGCGCTCGCACCGCTCGATGGCTCGGGCCATGCGCCGCGCCGCCTCCTCGGGCTGCAGCATGAAGGGCATGGCATAGGGGTTGCGCGCGGTCATGGGCGTTGCGATGTAGCCGGGACAGATCGTTACCACGTCCACGCCGGTCCCGCGCAGCTCCACGCGCAGGCTTTCGAGATAGGCGATCGCGGCGGCCTTCGAAGCGGAGTAGGCGCCGGCTCCGGGAAGGCCGCGAAAGCCAGCCACACTGGCGATGCCGACCAGAGTGCCTGACGCGGCCTTGCGCATGCCCGGCAGGAAAGGGTGGAAGGTGTTGAACAACCCTACGACGTTGATGTCCAGGATCTCCTGGAATACCGCATGGTCCTCGGCCCGTTCGGTGAGCGTGCCGGCAGACACCCCCGCACTGCCGATGACGATGTCGGCGCCGCCGAAGCGCTGCCGGAAATCCTCGCCGGCCGCGCGCATCGCATAGCGATCGCGCACGTCCGCTGCGTACAGCGTGCACTCTGCACCCAGGCCCGATGCGAGGCGGGCAAGGGGAGCGTGCCTGCGTGCGATCAGCCCGAGCGCGGCGCCGCGCCGCGCGTATTCGCGGGCCAGCGCTGCGCCGATGCCGCTGGAGGCGCCGGTTATCACGACGCGCAGAGGGGTAGTAGCCATCATGCCGATCTCAGCGCCCTGCGCTGCGCCGCTCGTCACGGGCCAATGCCACCAGCCCCTCGACCACGTCCATCAGCACCGCCACGCCGCCCGCCATGCCGGTGCTGGTGAGATAGCGCCCATCCACCACCACGGACGGCGTGGTCTCGACCCGATAGGCGTAGGTCGCCTCGCGCGCCGCCTCCACCTTGGCCATCGTGGCTGGCGCGTGGAGCAACTCCTCCACACGTTCTCGGGCCAGACCCTGTTTGGCCAGCCAGTCGGTCAGCACGGCCTCGTCTTCGAGATTGAGCCCGTCGCGGTGATACCCGCGGAAAACCTTCCCATGCAGCGACGCGAGCTGGCCCTCTGCCTCGAGGACGTAGAACGCCTTGGTCAGTGCCATCCAGCGGGTGTTGCGGATCGCCGGCTGCAGCCGGAACACGACATCGGCGGGCTTGCGTGGGAGCCACTGTCTGACGTAAGGCTCCAGCTCGTTGCACCAGCGGCAGCCGTAGTAGAAGAACTCGACTACCTCGATGCGCCCAGGGTCGGACACCGGCTGCTGGGGGATGACGCGGTACTCGACCTCCTCCATGAGGTCGATCGCCCGGGCGGGCCACGCCATCAGCAGCGCCGCTGCCATCAGACTCAGCCGGCGGCGCTGCGGGCTCATGCTGCTGCGCAATCAGCCCTTCGGCTTGGCGGTCGTCGGGGTGGCGGCACGCTTGCGCTCCATGCCGATGAGCTGATCCAGCACGCCGAAGAAACGCATCATGTCGACACCGCCGCCCGGACCGGTGACCATGGACGGACCGGTGAAGTATTTGCCGTTGACCGCGACCGCCGGTGTGAACTGCACGCCGTAGGCGCGGCCCATGGCCATGGCGCGCTGGACCTTGGCATCGATGCCGAAGGAGCTGTAGACCTGGGCGAACTTGGCGCCGTCGATCCCCTGCTGGCCTGCCCACTTGATGATGGTCTGGTCATCGAACAGCTGCTGCCCCTGCTTGTGGATGGCGTCGAAGACCTTGTCATGGTACTTGTCCACCACGGCCATCGTCTCCAGGGTGTAATAGAGCTTCGCCAGCGGCTTCCACTGTTCCCGGAACACTACCGGCACGGGTTTGTAGTCCACGTCCTTCGACTGGCGCTTGAGCCAGTCCTGCAGCGGCGCCTCGAAATCGGCGCAGTGCGGGCAGGCATACGAGAAGAACTCGATGACCTCGATCTTCTTCGCGTTCGGCGGCTTCTGCGGCGGGTTGATCAGCTTGTAGTCCTTGTCCTGGATCGGCATCTGGGCGCGCGCGGCACCGGCCAGCACAGTGAACAGTGCGAGAGAAAACCAACCGAAGAGTTTGACGATTCTCATGGACGCTCCTTGGGGGGTCAGCGCTTGGGTTCGCGCTCGGTCACTTTGATCACGCTGGGCTCGATCTTGTTCTCGCGGAGCACGGCTCGTGCCCGATCCAGCTCAGCAGTCGTGGCGTAGGGCCCCAGGCGGACCCGGTGCCACACGGTGCTGTCGGAGAGGGTGGTGGTCTGGATCTGCGCCTCCAGGCCCGCCAACGCGAGCCGTGCCTTGAGGTTGTCGGCATCGGATGATTTCTGGAATGCGCCGGCCTGCAGGTACATGACCTCGCGCTCCGGCCCTCTTGTGTCACGCCGTGCAGTAGGTTCCTGCTTGCCCGGCAGGATCTCGTAGAAGTCGAAGCGCGGCTTGCCGTCGCCCTTGGCCTCGCCGGACCTGGCGCCCGGCTCCGGCAGCCCCGCGGGCGGTCCCGTACGTGCCGGACCAGCAGGCTGCTGCTCCTTCGCCGCTACCGGCTCCTTCTCTTTGGGCACCTTGGTGACAAAGGGGTTCACTTTGTTCAGATACAGCGCCACCGCCAGCGCCAGACACAGGCCCAGCAGCAGTCCGATGAACACGCCGATCAGCAGCGGGTGGCCGGCGGCGCCGCGCGCCTGAGGCGTCCGCGGCCGATTGGTGCGCGTCGATGCTGCAGCGGGCATGGCTACATTTTCTCCGGGGCGCTAACGCCAAGCAGGCGCAGGCCATTGCGCAGCACCTGGCCGATCGCGGTGATCAGCGCGAGCCGCGCATTGCGGGTGCGCTCTTCGTCCACGAGGAACGGCACCGCCTGGTAGTAGCTCTGGAAGCCTCCGGCCAGCTCCTTGAGGTAGAAGGCCACGAGGTGAGGCGCGAGGTCGCGTGCGGCATCCTCGATCACCTGCGGGTACTCCATCAGCTGGCGCAGCAGTGCGAGCTCCTGCTCGCTGGCCAGCGGGCTCAAGTCGGCCTGCACGAGGTCGGGCTGGTACCCGCCCCACTTCTCCAGGACGCTCGCGACACGCGCGTGCGCATACTGGACGTAGTACACCGGATTGTCGGTGCTTTGGGACTTGGCCAAGTCCAGGTCGAAGTCCAGGTGCTGGTCGCTCTTGCGCAGCACGTAGAAGAACCGCGCTGCGTCGTTGCCCACTTCCTGGCGCAGCTCGCGCAATGTGACGAAGTCACCCGATCGGGTGGACATGGACACCTTCTTGCCTTGACGATACAACACAGCAAACTGCACCAGAGCGATGGTTAGCCGGCCGGGGTCGATCTCCATCGCCTGCAGCGCACCCTTGACGCGCGGAATATAGCCGTGGTGGTCGGCGCCCCAGACGTCGATCACCATGTCGAAACCGCGCTCGAACTTGTTCAGGTGGTAGGCGATGTCCGAAGCAAAGTAGGTGTACTGCCCGTTCTCGCGCTGGACCACTCGGTCCTTCTCGTCGCCGAACGTGGTCGAGCGGAACCAAATCGCGCCGTCCTGCTCGTAGACGTGCCCACCCCGGCGCAGCTTCTCCAGCGCGCGTTCGATGTGCCCCGTATCGTACAGCGAGCGCTCGGAGAACCAGGCGTCGAACGTCACTCCGAACTCGAGCAGATCGTTGCGGCAATCCTCCAGCTGCTCGGTAAGGGCGTAGTCGTGCACGTACCTGTACTCTTCTCCCAAGAGCCGCTTGGCGCGGGCGATGAGCGCGTCCAGATGAGCCTCCGCATCGGCCTCGAGCAATGGGATGTCGTCCGTTATGCGCTCCGCGGCGCGCACGAAGCGCTTGCCATGGGCAGCCGCGATAGCGGCACCCATCTCGCGCACGTACTCACCCTGGTAGGCGTTCGGCGGGAATGCGACCACTACGCCCTGCAGCTCCAGATAGCGCAGCCAGGTCGACAGGGCCAGGATATCCATCTGCCGGCCGGCATCGTTCACGTAAAACTCGCGCGTGACGGCAAATCCCGCTGCGGCAAGCACATCGGCCAGGCTCGCCCCGTACGCGGCACCGCGGCCGTGGCCGACATGCAGCGGCCCGGTCGGATTGGCGGAGACGAACTCGACCTGCACCTTCTTCCCCGCACCGTACTGTCCGGCACCATAGGCGTCGCCACGCGTGAGCACCTGCGCGATCACGCCACGCTTGGCGTCTGGCTTCAGATACAGATTGATGAAGCCGGCCCCGGCGATCTCTGCTCTGTCGAGAACGGGTGAGGGGGGCAGTGCGCTGACAAGCGCCTGCGCGATCTCGCGCGGATTGCGCTTGAGCGGCTTGGCCATCTGCAGGGCAAGATTGCAGGCGAAGTCGCCATGCTCGGCCTGGCGCGGGCGCTCCAGCGCGACCACACCCGACGCGCCCGGCGCGACCTGCGCGAGCGCCTCGGCGAAGAGTGCAGCAAGATGGGCCTTGAGGTCGGGAGGGGGCTGCGCCGACATGGAGTGTTCGCAGGAAAACCGCGATTATAGTCTGTAGGCCGACCCCGTTGCCCCAAGGGCCGGGTATCGGGATCGGACTGCGAGCTAGACCTCCAGCGGATCGACCTCCAGCGACCAGCGCACGCTCCGGGAGGCCGAATCACTCAGTCCGGGCCACCAGGCGCTCAGGAAGCGCTGCAGGTCGGTCCGAGCGGCTGCCTGCACCAGCAACTGCCCGCGCTCGCGCCCTGCGACGCGCTCGATGGCCGGAGGCACGGGATCGAAGATCTGCACCGGCATGCCCAGCGCCGCGCCGGCTCGCGCCGCCCGCATCAGATAGTCATCCACCACCGGGCGACGGGTGGCTTCGGCCCGCAGCAGCGCCTGATGACAGTACGGCGGGAAACCGCACTGGCGGCGCTCTTCCAGCCCCACCTCTGCGAACGCTGCATAATCCTGCCGACGTACTGCGTCGTAGAGCGGATGCTCGGGGAACTCGGTCTGGATCAGGACCTCACCGGGCCGGTCCGCCCGCCCGGCGCGGCCTGCCACCTGGGTCAGGAGGGCATACAGCCGCTCGGCTGCGCGAAAGTCGCTGCTGTATAGCGCGCCGTCGGCGTTCACCACGCCGACTAGCGTCAGGTGCGGGAAATCGTGCCCCTTGGCCAGCATCTGGGTACCGACCAGAATGTCGACGCGCTGAGCGCGGATATCCTCCTGCATGGCGTCGAAGGCATGCCGACGACGCGTGCTGTCGCGGTCTACGCGCAACACACGCGCGGCGGGAAACAGCTCGGCCAGCGCGCTCTCGAGGCGCTGCGTGCCGTGGCCGGCAGGCGCCAGGTCCTGATTGCCGCAGGCCGGGCAGACGGCGGCGACCGGCTCCTCGTGCCCGCAGTAATGACAGCGCAGCAGCCGCGCTTTCAGGTGCAGCACGAGACGGGCCGAGCAGCGGGTGCAGGGGCTGGCCCAGCCGCAGGCGGGACACACTAGCGCGGGCGCGTAACCGCGGCGGTTCACGAACACCAGGCTCTGCTCGCCGCGGGACAGACGCACGCCGATCGCCTGCACCAGCGCCTGCGACAGTCCGTGGTGCAGGCGCTCCCGCCGCGTGTCCACGCAGCGGATCTGCGGAAGGCTGGCGTCCGGGCGGGACGGCAGGGACAGCAGGGTATAGCGCCCAGCGCGCGCGTTCGCATAGCTCTCCAGCGAGGGGGTGGCGGAGCCGAGCAGGGCCGGCACCGCGCGGCGCTTGGCGCGCAGCAGGGCCAGATCGCGCGCAGAGTAGCGCAGCCCGTCCTGCTGCTTGAAGGACGCATCGTGCTCCTCGTCCACGATGACCAAGCCGAGATCCGGCAACGGCGTGAACACCGCCAGGCGCGTGCCGATGACCACCCGGGCGCGACCCGCCTGGGCATCGCGCCAAGCCCGCAAACGCTCGCCATCGGCCAGATTGCTGTGCAGCGTGGCCAGCGGCACTTCGGGAAAGCGCGCGCGGAAGCGCCCGATCAGCTGCGGCGTAAGGTTGATCTCGGGGACCAGCACGAGCGCCTGGCGCCTGCGCGCCAGCACCTCGGCGACGACGGCAAAATAGACCTCGGTCTTGCCGCTGCCTGTGACTCCCCGGAGCAGGAAAGGCGCGAAGCGATCAAGCACGCCGACCACGGCCTGCACGCACTGCACCTGCTCCGACGTGAGCGCAGGACCAGCCGTCGGACTCGCTTCGGCCAAGGGAGGTCGCATGGGTTCGCCTGCAGTGCTCTCCACGCGCTCGATCAGCCCCTGACGCTCGAGCTCGGGGAGCGCGCGCGCCGCCGCGGGCGACAGCTTGCGCAGAGCGGCGAGGTCCAGCACTGCTGCCTCGCGCAGCGCCGCGAGGAGGCGGCGACGGACTGCAGCGCGCTGCGGCAGCTGCGACGGCTCGAGGGCGCGGCCGGCCGGCGTGAGCCGGTACGCGCGGGTCGCGGTGTTCTTCGGCACTCGTGCGCGTCGCAGGAGTTGCGGCAAGGCGCCCATCACCACCTGCCCGACGGGGTGGTGGTAGTACTCGGTACTGAAGAACAGCAGTTCCATCACGTCGGCGTCCAGGGCAGGCTCGTCGCGGAATACGTGTGCAACCGGCTTGATGCGCTCGTGCGCAACTTGCGGCTGCACGTTGGTCTGCGCGATCACACCCACCTTGCGGCCTCGGCCGAAAGGCACCAGCACGCGCTGCCCGACGCTTGCCGGCGCGTCGACGGGACATTGATAGTCGAACAGCGTGGGCAGCGGCACGTCGAGTGCGACGCGGACGACTCTCATGGCGGTGCTTCGCGCGGCGGGTGCCGCGCTTACGCGTGATAGGCGCGGCTTTGCTCGTGCACGATGTCCACCAGCGCCGCCACGTTTTCCGGGGGCGTGTGCTGCGACACGCCATGGCCGAGATTGAAGACGTGGCCGCTGCCGCTGCCGAACGCAGCCAGCACCTTGCCGGCTTCGGCGCGCACCACGTGGGGATCGGTCAGCAGAACGGCGGGATCCAGATTGCCCTGCAGGGCGACGCGGTCGCCCACGCGGGCACGCGCCGCGCCGATATCGACGGTCCAGTCCAGCCCCAAGGCATCGGCGCCGATGTCCGCCAGGCTCTCGAGCCAGAGCCCGCCGCCCTTGGTGAAGACGATCCGCGGCACGATCTCGCCGCGCGAGGTGCGCTCGAGCCCTTGCATGACCCGCTGCATATAGCGCAGGGAGAACTCGTGGTAAGCCGCATGGGACAGCGCGCCGCCCCAGGTGTCGAACACCATCACTGCCTGTGCGCCCGCTTCGATCTGCGCGTTCAGGTAAGCGATCACCGCCTGCGCGTTGATGTCGAGCACTCGGTGCAGCAGATCGGGCCGCGCGTACAGCATGCGCTTGATCTCGTGGAACTCGGTTCCGCCACGCCCTTCGATCATGTAGCAGGCGAGCGTGAACGGGCTGCCCGAGAACCCGATCAGCGGAATCTCGTTGGCGAGCGCGCGCCGGATTTGCCTCACCGCATCGAGCACGTAGGCCAGATGCTCATGAGGATCGGGCACGCTCAGGTCGCGGATCTCCCACTCCTCCCGCAGCGGCCGCTCGAAGCGCGGCCCCTCGCCCTCGGTGAAGTAAAGCCCCAGCCCCATCGCGTCGGGGATGGTGAGAATGTCGGAAAACAGGATCGCGGCGTCGAGGGCGAACCGTGCCAGCGGCTGCAACGTGACCTCGGTGGCGAGGTCCGGATTCTTCGCCAGCTCGAGAAAGCTGCCCGCTCGCGTGCGCGTCTGGTTGTACTCGGGCAGATAGCGCCCGGCCTGACGCATGATCCAGATCGGAGTGTAGGGCGTGGGCTGGCGCAGCAGCGCGCGCAGGAAGGTGTCGTTCTTGGGTTTGGTCATCGTCTAAAGCCAAGCTCTCAACGCCAAGGGCGCCAAGGACGCAAAGGGCGCCAAGGAAAGACGAACTACCATCCTACGCTTCCTAACGTCGTCGGAGCGAGGTCGATTGCCGTTCGCCTTTCGTGGCGCTCTCCTTGGCGTCCTTGGCGTCCTTGGCGGTGAGAGCTTCAGTAGCTCGGGTCAGCGCGGGAGGTCCGAAGCGCCCATCAGGAACTCGTCGACCGCGCGCGCACACTGCCGCCCTTCGCGGATCGCCCATACTACCAGCGACTGGCCGCGCCGCATGTCCCCGGCAGTGAACACCTTCGGGACCGAGGTCTGGTAGCAGCCCGCGCCGTTGGTGCTGGCTTTGACGTTGCCGCGTGCATCGTATTCGACGCCCAACTCCTCCAGCATGCCCTTGTGCACTGGACTCACGAATCCCATCGCCAGCAACACCAGATCGGCTGGCAGCTCGAACTCGGTGCCCGGCACTTCCTGCATCTTCATCTGGCCGCTGGCCGGGTCCTTCGTCCAGTCTACCCGCGCCGCGACCAGCGACTTGACCCTGCCGTTCTCACCTTTGAACATCTTGGTGGCCACCGCCCAGTCGCGATTGGCGCCTTCCTCGTGTGAGGAGGAGGTGCGCAGCTTCGCGGGCCAGTAGGGCCACACTGGATTCCCCTGGCTGATCTGCGGCGGGGTGGGCAGCAGCTCGAACTGGGTGACGGACTTGGCACCGTGCCGGTTGGACGTGCCCACGCAGTCCGAGCCGGTGTCGCCCCCGCCGATGACGACCACGTGCTTACCCGTGGCCCACAGGTCGGGAACTCCGCTGTCGCCGGCCACGCGCTTGTTCTGCAGCGGCAGGAACTCCATCGCGACGCAGATGCCATCCAGCTCGCGCCCTGGGACCGGCAGGTCGCGTGGCTGCTCGGCGCCGCCGGACAGCACGACAGCATCGAACTCGGCTGCCAGCTGCTTTACCGGCACGAATTCGCCGGCAAGATTGCTTACCCCCGCCGCGAGCTCCTTCTGCGTGCCAACGCACACACCAGTGCGGAACTCCACGCCCTCGGCCTGCATCTGGTCCATGCGCCGGTCGATCAACCACTTCTCCATCTTGAAGTCGGGGATGCCATAGCGCAGCAGACCGCCGATGCGGTCGTTCTTTTCGAGCAGCACCACAGCATGGCCAGCCCGCGCCAGCTGCTGCGCAGCCGCCAGACCGGCCGGCCCCGACCCCACCACTGCGACGCGCTTGCCGGTCTTGCGTTGCGGCGGCTGCGGGACCACCCACCCCATCTCGTAGCCCTTGTCGATGATGGCGTGCTCGATCGACTTGATCCCGACCGGGTCGTTGTTGATGTTGAGCGTGCAGGCTTCTTCGCAGGGCGCCGGGCACACACGCCCGGTGAACTCGGGGAAGTTGTTGGTCGAGTGCAGCGTGTCCAGCGCCTGGCGCCAGTTCTGCTTGTAGACCAGGTCGTTCCAGTCCGGGATGATGTTGTTGATCGGGCACCCGGTCATGCAGAACGGGATCCCGCAATCCATGCAGCGCGCACCCTGGATCGACGCTTCCTTGTCGCTCAGGTGTGCGACGAACTCGCGGTAGTGCTTGACGCGCTGCTCCTTCGGCTCGGAGGCCTCCTGCAGGCGTTCGTACTCCAGAAACCCGGTTACCTTGCCCATCTGTCCAATGCCTCATTGAACCACAGAGACACAGAGGCACAGAGAAAATTCCAACACAGGTTTCCTCTGTGTCTCTGTGCCTCTGTGGTGAGAAGTCGCGCTACGCAGCCAGCTTGCGCTGCTTCTCTGCCAGCTCGCCCAGCGCGCGCCGGTACTCGTGCGGGAACACCTTCACGAACCGGTTGCGGTAGCTCGCCCAGTTGTCGAGGACCTGCCTGGCGCGCGCGCTGCCAGTGTAGCGCGCGTGATGCTCGATCAGCCGCTTGAGAATAACCTCATCGGCCTCACCGCGGTGCCAGAGGTCGCGCGCCAGCTTGGCCTCCTGCTCGGCTTCGGGCAGGACCGGCTCCAACGCGACCATGACGGGATTGCAGCGCTTGGCGAACTGACCGTCCAGATCGAGCACGTAGGCCACGCCGCCCGACATGCCGGCGGCGAAGTTGCGCCCGGTGATCCCCAGCACTGCCACCGTGCCACCCGTCATGTACTCGCAGCCGTGGTCGCCCATCCCCTCCACGACTGCGTGGGCGCCGGAGTTGCGCACAGCGAAGCGCTCGCCGGCCACCCCGCGGAAATACGCCTCTCCGGCGATGGCCCCGTACAGCACCACGTTGCCGGTGATCATGTTCTCCGTGGGCTCGCCGCGGAACTTCGGGCTCGGCTGCACGCTGATGCGCCCGCCGGACAGCCCCTTGCCGCAGTAGTCGTTGGTCTCGCCGATCAGGTCCAGGGTCACGCCCTTGGCCAGGAAGGCGCCGAAGCTCTGTCCGGCGGACCCCGCCAGCCGCACGTGGATGGTGTCGTTGGGCAGCCCATCGTGACCGTAGCGGCTGGCGATCTCGCCCGAGAGCATGGTGCCCACGGTGCGGTTGATGTTGCGGATCGGCATCTCGATGGTGACCCGCTCGCCCCGCTCCAGCGCCGGCTGCGCCAGCTCGATCAGGCGCAGATCGAGCGCCTTCTCCAGGCCGTGGTCCTGCTTCTCGCGGTGGTACACCGCGACCTCGGCCGGCACCGTCGGCATGTAGAAGATGCGTGAGAAGTCCAGCCCCCTGGCCTTCCAGTGCTCGATCCCGCGCTTCATATCAAGGTGATGGCTGGCACCGATGAGGTCGTTGAACTTGCGCACGCCCAGTTGCGCCATCAGCTGGCGCACTTCCTCGGCGACGAAGAAGAAGAAGTTGATGACGTGCTCGGGCTGACCGCGGAACTTTCTGCGCAGCACCGGATCCTGGGTCGCCACGCCCACCGGGCAGGTATTCAGATGGCATTTGCGCATCATGATGCAGCCGCTGACCACCAGCGGTGCCGTGGCGAAGCCGAACTCGTCGGCGCCCAGCATGGCGCCCACCACCACGTCGCGGCCGGTCTTGATTTGCCCGTCCACCTGCACTGCGATGCGTCCGCGCAGGCGATTGAGCACCAGGGTCTGCTGCGTCTCCGCGAGCCCCAGCTCCCACGGTGTGCCCGCGTGCTTGATCGACGACCAGGGGCTCGCGCCCGTGCCGCCGTCGTGCCCGGCGATGGTGACGTGGTCGGCCTTGGCTTTGGACACGCCCGCCGCCACCGTGCCCACGCCCACCTCGGAGACCAGCTTCACGCTGATGGACGCGCGGTGGTTGGCGTTCTTGAGGTCGTGGATGAGCTGCGCCAGGTCCTCGATGGAATAGATATCGTGGTGCGGCGGCGGAGAGATCAGCTCCACACCCGGGGTCGCATAGCGCAGCTCGGCGATGTACTCGGAGACCTTCTTGCCGGGCAGCTGCCCGCCCTCGCCGGGCTTGGCGCCCTGAGCGATCTTGATCTGGATCTGCTCCGCCGAAGCCAGGTACTCGGCGGTGGCGCCGAAGCGCCCCGAGGCCACCTGCTTGATCTTGGACTTCAGCGAGTCGCCTTCCTGCAGCACGATGTCGCGCTCGATGCGATCGCGGCCGATGCGCGAGGCCAGCGTCTCACCGGCCTGGATGGGCGCATAGCGGCGCCGGTCCTCCCCGCCTTCGCCGGTATTGGACTTGCCGCCGATGCGGTTCATGGCGATGGCGAGCGTGGTGTGCGCTTCGGTGGAGATCGACCCCAGCGACATGGCGCCGGTGGAGAAGCGCTTGACGATCTCGCTGGCGGGCTCCACCTCGTCGATCGGAACGGGCGCGCACCGGTCGAAGCGGAACTCGAACAGGCCGCGGAAAGTCATGTGCCGCTTGCTCTGATCGTTGATGATCTGCGCGTATTCCTTGTAGGTGTCGAAGCTGTTGTGGCGGGTGGAGTGCTGCAGCTTGGCGATCGCGTCCGGCGTCCACATGTGCTCCTCGCCGCGCACCCGGAAGGCATATTCGCCACCGGCGTCGAGCGCCCCTTCCAGCACCGGATCGTGGCCGAACGCAGTCCGGTGGATGCGGATCGCTTCCTCGGCGATCTCGAACACACCGATGCCCTCCACCGTCGAGGTGGTACCGGTGAAATACTTGTCCACCAGGGCCCTGGAAAGCCCGACCGCCTCGAAGATCTGCGCGCCGGTGTACGACATGTACGTGGAGATGCCCATCTTGGACATGACCTTGCGCAGCCCCTTGCCGATCGCCTTGACGTAGTTCTTGCAGGCCTTCTTGGCATCGGTGTTGGGCAACAGGCCCTGGTCGGCCAACTCGGCGATCGTGTCCAGGGCGAGATAGGGATGGACGGCTTCGGCGCCGTAGCCCCCCAGAAGCGCGAAGTGGTGCACTTCGCGGGCCGAGCCCGTCTCCACCACCAGGCCGGTACTGGTGCGCAGGCCCTTGTTCACCAGATGCTGGTGGACCGCCGACAGCGCCAGCAGCGCCGGAATGGCGACGTGGTCCCGGCCCATCTTCCGGTCGGAGATGATCAGGATGCTGTAGCCGGATCGCACCGCGTCTTCGGCCTGGGCGCACAGGCTGGCCAGCCGAGCCTCGATGGCCTCATTGCCCCAGGCCAGCGGGTAGGTGATGTCCAGCTCGCAGGAGTGGAATTTCCCGTGGGTGTACTTGCCGATGTGACGGATGGTCTCGATCTGGTCGTAGTCGAGCACCGGCTGGCTCACCTCCAGCCGCAGCGGCGGGTTCATCTCGTCGATGCCCAGGAGGTTGGGCTTGGGCCCGATGAAGGACACCAGCGACATCACCAGCTCCTCGCGGATCGGGTCGATCGGCGGGTTGGTGACCTGCGCGAACAGCTGCTTGAAGTAGTGGTACAGGGTCTTGTTCTTGTGAGACAGGACCGCCAGCGGCGAGTCGTTGCCCATCGAGCCGACCGGCTCCTCGCCGTTCACGCCAATGGGCGTGAGGATGAACTTGATGTCCTCCTGCGTGTAGGCAAAGGCCTGCTGGCGATCCAGCACGCGCTCGCTGGGCGCCGCGCGCTTCTCCTCCGGCTCGGGCAGATCGTCGAGCTTGATGCGGATGCGCTCGATCCATTCGCGATAGGGCTTGGCGCGAGCCAGCGCGTCCTTGAGCTCCTTGTCGTCGATGATGCGGCCCGCCTCCAGGTCGACCAGGAACATCTTGCCCGGCTGCAGGCGCCACTTCTTGACGATCTTCTCCTCCGGCACGGGCAGGCAACCGCACTCCGAGCCCATGATGACCAGTTCATCGTCGGTCACGAGGTAGCGCGCCGGACGCAGGCCGTTGCGGTCGAGCGTGGCGCCGATCTGGCGCCCGTCGGTGAAGGCCACGGCGGCCGGGCCGTCCCACGGCTCCATCATCGCCGCGTGGTACTCGTAGAAGGCGCGGCGGCTCGGGTCCATCATGGTGTGCCCTTCCCACGCCTCGGGGATCAGCATCATCATGGCATGGCCGATCGAGTAGCCGCCCATGACGAGCAGCTCCAGCGCGTTGTCGAAGGACGCGGAGTCCGACTGGCCCTCGTAGATCAGCGGCCAGATCTTGTCCAGGTCCTTGCCCAGCACGGGCGAGGAGATCGCTCCCTGGCGCGCGCGGATCCAGTTGACGTTGCCTCGCAGGGTGTTGATCTCGCCGTTGTGGGCGATCATCCGGAACGGATGCGCCAAGTCCCAGGTCGGGAAGGTGTTGGTCGAGAAGCGCTGGTGTACCAGAGCGAGCGCCGAGACCACGCGCGGGTCCTGCAGGTCCTTGTAGTAGCTGCCCACCTGGCCGGCCAGCAGCATCCCCTTGTAGACGATCGTGCGCGCGGACATGGACGGCACGTAGAACTCCTTGCCATAACGCAGCTTGAGCGCCTGGATGGCATGACCGGACGACTTGCGGATGATGTAGAGCTTGCGCTCCAACGCGTCGGTCACCGTCACCCCGGTGCCGCGGCCGATGAACACCTGGCGGATCACCGGCTCGATCTGCTTCACCGACTCGCCCAGGCCGGTGCCGTTGCGCGGGACATCGCGCCAGCCCAGCAGCACCTGACCCTCTTCCTTGATAGCGCGCTCGATCTCGTACTCGCAGGCCAGGCGCGAGGCCGGCTCCTGCGGTAGGAACACCATGCCTACGCCGTACTCCCCCGGCGGAGGCAGTCTGACCCCCTGCTTGGCCATCTCTTCCCGGAGGAACTGGTCGGGGATCTGGAGCAGGATGCCCGCGCCGTCTCCCGCCAGGGGGTCGGCACCGACTGCGCCGCGGTGGGTGAGGTTCTTTAGGATCAGGAGACCATGCTCGATGATGGCGTGGCTGCGCGCGCCCTTGATGTTCGCGACGAAGCCGACGCCGCAGGCGTCGCGTTCCCGGTTCGGGTCGTACAGGCCCTGCTCGCAGGGCAACATCGGGTGCGTCACGGTCGTTCCTCCACTGGCGCGCCGCGCGGACGCGTCAGGCCAAGCTACTGCACTGAAAGATCAGGCCCCACTCACCAAAATCCAGCCCCAAAGCGTCGACGGCCCCGGCGGCGAAGCCGGCCGGGGCCACGATTCTGCGGTGCAAGAATTTTAGTCTACCTTCGCCCTGCGGTGACAGCAACCGGAAGCCGCACACGCGGGGACGGGCCCCACCCCCGGCGCCCCGGCAGCCCCGGCAGCCCGTCCCACCCCGGAAGCCCCGTGGGGAGCCTGTCACCGGGCACGGCCGCCCGGTCTGGGGTTGCCCTGCATCCTTTGCGCCCTCTGCGCCTCTGCGCTGGGCGCAGGGTGGCCTAGACCTCGTCGATGCTGAACAGGCGGCGATGCTCCCGGATGGCGTAGCGGTCGGTCATGCCGGCGATGTAGTCGGCCACCGCGCGCAGCCCCTCCTGCTCGACCCGGCTCTGGAAGTCCGCAGGCAGCAGGCGAGGATCGCTCGAGAAGGCGGCAAACAGCTCCCGCACGATGCGCCGCGCCTTGCTCATCATGCGGTTGACCTGATGATGCCGGTAGAGGTGGGCGCGCAGGAATGCCTTGAGGGCCTGCTGCTGCTCGGCGATTTCTGGGCTGAACGCGACGAGAGGCTGCGCCTGCCGGACTGCCTCGACCGATGCCGGCGCAGACGCCGTGATGTTCTGCCGGCTGCGGGCGGTGAGATCGGACACCAGCGCGTTGATCATGCGCCGGACCGTCTCATGCACGAGCCGGCGCCCGGCCAGCGCCGGATAGGCCGCACTCACGGCGGTCCGGTGCCGGCCGAACAACGGCACCGTATCCAGCGCCTCCAGCGTCAGCAGTCCCGAGCGTAACCCGTCATCCACATCGTGGTTGTTGTAGGCGATCTCATCGGCCAGGTTGGTAAGTTGCGCTTCCAGCGAGGGCCGCGCACCACGCAGGAACCGCTCGCCAACGTCGCCCAGCTCCCGCGCTTTGGTCGCAGAGCAGTGCTTGAGGATCCCCTCGCGCGTCTCGAACGTCAGGTTCAGGCCGTCGAAGGCCGCGTAGCGCTGCTCCAAGACGTCTACCACGCGCAGCGACTGCAGGTTGTGTTCGAAACCGCCATTCGCGCGCATGCACTCGTTGAGCGCGTCCTGGCCGGCGTGACCGAACGGCGTGTGCCCCAGGTCGTGGGCGAGCGCAATGGCCTCCACCAGGTCTTCATTCAGGCCGAGGTTGCGCGCGACAGAGCGGCCGATCTGCGCCACCTCCAGGCTGTGCGTCAGGCGCGTTCGGAAGTGATCGCCCTCGTGATTGACGAAGACCTGCGTCTTGTACTCCAGTCTGCGGAATGCGGTGGAGTGGATGATGCGGTCGCGGTCGCGCTGGAACTCGTTGCGTGTTTCCGGTGCAGGCTCGGGAAAGCGCCGTCCCCGGGACCGTCCGGGATGCACGGCGTAGGGTGCGAGCTCAGGCATGGACTACCATCCGCCCCCTACACCCAACGCCGAGGCGCAGAGAACGCGGAGGACGCAAAGAAATGTCGAGATCCAGCGACGCTGGGCTTCCACGAAGCCGCTCTCTCCCGTGCAGAGCGATAATCCCGGCGCATGCAGGCGCCAACGCTTCTCCACCCAAGCGGGCCGTCTCTGCGACCTCTGCGCCTCTGAGTTGGGTGTAGGGGTTGCAGTTCACGCAGCCAGCACAGCCCGCAGGTCCGCCTGCGGAAACTCGGCGCTGACGTAGCCCTCGCCGATGCGCCGGAGCAGCACCAAGCGCAGCTTGCCGCCCTCGACCTTCTTGTCCAGGCCCATCAGCTCGAGATAGCGGTCCACACCCAGGTCGGGGGCAGCCGTCGGCAGATTTGCCCGCTGCAACAGCGCCACAACGCGCTGCACATCGGCCTCGCTCAGGAACCCCAGGCGCTGCGACAACCGCGCCGCCTGGACGGTCCCGGCAGCCACCGCCTCACCATGCAGCCAGGTCCCGAAGGAGAGCCCGGCTTCGATGGCGTGGCCGAACGTGTGCCCGAGGTTGAGCAGGGCGCGCAGCCCGGACTCGCGCTCGTCCTGGGCCACAACCTCGGCCTTGAGCTCGCAGGAACGGCGCACAGCATGGGCCAAGGCAGCCGGATCACGCGCCACTAACCGCGCCATGTTCGCCTCCAGCCATTCGAAGAAACGGCTGTCGAGGATCAGGCCGTACTTGATCACCTCGGCCAGGCCTGCGGCCAGCTCGCGCGGCGGGAGCGTGTCCAGCGTCCCGATGTCGGCGAGAACCAGGCGCGGCTGATAGAACGCGCCGATCATGTTCTTGCCCAGCGGGTGGTTGATGCCGGTCTTGCCGCCGACCGAGGAGTCGACCTGAGCCAGCAGCGTGGTGGGAACCTGGATGAAGGGCACACCACGCAGGTAGACCGCGGCGGCAAAACCGGTCAGGTCGCCGACCACGCCGCCGCCGAGCGCAATAAGGGCGGTGCTGCGCTCGCAACGGTTGGTCAGCAGGGCATCGAACACGCGATTGAGGGTCTCCCAGTTCTTGTAGCTCTCCCCATCTGGCACCATGACCGGGACCACCCCGACTCCCGCACCGCCCAGCGCGGCTGTCAGCGCATCGAGATAGAGCGCGCCCACTGTCGGATTGGTGACGATCACCGCGCGGGGCTGCGCCAGGTGGGGCACGACCAGTTCGGCACGCGCGAGCAGCCCGCTCCCGATATGGATCGGGTAGCTGCGCTCTCCCAATGCGACCTGCAAGGTTTCCATCGATCGCCTCGGTCTTACGGCCCGGTCTGCCCGGCTGCTCCGACGCCGGGCTGCGCCGCGAAGTCCCGCCCGAGTCTCTGCTGCAGCTTCAGGACCAGCGACTTGAGGCTCTGGCTGCCGGTTTCCACGACGATGTGCGCCACCTCGTGGTAGAGGGGGTCGCGCTGGGCATACAGCTCGCGCAGACGTCCGAGCGGATCGGCGGTCTGCAGAAGGGGGCGGTTGCGGTCGTGACGGGTGCGGTTCCACAGATCGTTCACGGTCGCCCGCAGATACACGACGGTGCCGCGTGCATGCAGCAAATGGCGGTTGTTCTCATTGAGCACCGCACCGCCTCCCGTGGCGAGCACGACCCCGTGCAGAGCGGTGATCTCTTCGATCACGGCCGCCTCGCGCGCACGGAATCCGGCCTCGCCCTCCAGCTCGAAGATGACGGGGATCTTCACCCCCGTGCGGGCCTCGATCACCTGGTCGGAGTCGTAGAAGTCCTTGCCCAGATTGCGCGCGAGCATCTTCCCGACGGAGGTCTTGCCCGCCCCCATCATGCCGACCAGGAAGATGTTCTCGGGAACTGCGCCGTCCAGCGTCTCACTCATGATGAGCAGATTCTAGCAGGGACACGCGACGCAACGGGTACGTGCACGACTCGCCGTGCGCGTCGTTGCGCCGCCGCCTGCCCCAGAAACGCCGAGCGCCCCTGCAGGGGCGCTCGGAGAGATCCGGCTGCCGGTTCGGTCAGCGCACCGACACGGTATCGCGCAGGATCTTGGGGTTGACGAAGATCAGGAGCTCGCGGCGGTCGTTGCGATTGAGCTCCTGCTTGAACAGCACACCGAACAGCGGGACGTCACCCAGCAGAGGGACCTTGTTGATTATCTTGCTTTCATCCTGCGTGAAGATGCCGCCGATGCTGACGGTGCCGCCGTTCTCCACCAGGACCTCGGTGTTCACCTGCTTGGTGTCGATGGCGGGGCCCGCCACGGTGATATCACCGACGCTGTCCTTGTGCACCTCCAGCTTCATGATCACGTTGTCGTCCGGCGTGATCTGCGGCTTGACCTTCAGGCTGAGGGTGGCCTTGCGGAAGGAGATGCTGGTGGCGCCGCTGCTGGTGGCCTGCTGATAGGGGATCTCGGTACCTTGCTCGATGATGGCCTCGACGTTGTCGGCGGTGATCACACGCGGGCTCGAGATGATCTTGCCCTTTCCGTCAGCCTGCAGCGCCGAGATCTCCAGGTTCACGAATCGCGTGAGACCCGCATTGAACAAGCTTACCGCGAACTGTCCTGGCGAGCGTCCGTTGATCGGATCGGCCGGGAGGTTCACGCTGAACGAATCGGGGAAGAAACTCTCCGGGTAATCCTCGGTCTGCAGCGTCTGCACCCCCATGCTGCGCACGTTACCGCTCAGCATGCCCCTCGCTTTGCCACCACCGACCCCCGGCGTGCCCAGGCCCCGGAGGGCTGTCAGGTCGGTGAAGCCCAGTCTCGCGCCCAAGTTCTTGCTGAACGTGTCCGAGGCCTCGACGATGCGCGACTCGATCAGCACTTGGCGGGACGCCACGTCGACCTGCTTGATCAGCTGACGGACCTCGTCGAGCTTGGTCGGCGTGTCGTTGATGAACAGGGTGTTGGTCCGGGGATCGATCACCGCACTGCCGCGCTTGGACAGGATACGCTGGTTCGCGTCGGCGAGGATCTTCTGGAACGCCTCGGCCTTCTGGTAGTTGAGCTGGAAGCTTTCGGTACGCAGCGGCTCCAGCTCGGCGATCTGCTGCTTGGCCTCGAGCTCGAGCTTCTCCTTGGTGGCGATCTCGTCGCGCGGTGCGATCCAGACGACGTTGCCGGTCTTGCGCGCGTCCAGGCCCTTCGCCTGCAGGATGATGTCCAGCGCCTGGTCCCAGGGCACGTCCTTCAACCGCAGGGTGAGGTTGCCGGAGACGGTGTCGCTGGTGATGATGTTCAGGCCGGTAAAGTCGGCAATGACCTGCAGGACGGCGCGCACCTCCACGTTCTGGAAGTTCAGCGACAGCTTTTCGCCGGTGAAACCGGCTTTGGGCTTGGTCAGCTGATCGGGACGCTCGACCATCGGCTTCACCTCGACGATGAAGCGGTTGTCGGTCTGATAGGCGGACTGCTCCCAGCGACCCCTGGCGTTGATCACGACACGCGCACGATCGCCCTGGGCGGTCACCTCCATGGAGTCCACCGGCGTGCCGAAGTCGGTGACGTCGAAGCGGCGCTCGAGCGAGATGGGCAGCTCGGTCTGCAGCAGCTCGACGACGATGCTCTTTCCCGACTGCTTCAGGTCGATGCCGGCACCCGGATCGGACAGATCGATGATCACCTGGCCCTCGCCGCCACGGCCGCGCTTGAAGTCGATGCCTCGCACGGAGTGGGGCTTCGGGCTGGGGACGGCGTCGGCGAAATGCGTGGACTCGGCAACCGTGGACGTGCTGGCCGCAACCGACGGCTGCAGGGTGATGACCACGCTCGGGCCGTCGACTGCCGCCTCGAAGCGTGCTGCCTTGTCGAGGTTGAACACGACGCGCGTGCGGGTGGCGCTCTGCCCGATGCGGATGCTGCGCAAGTCGCCTTCCTTGATGTCCTGCGCGGACTTGCCCAGCGCATTGACCGTGTTGGGGAAGTCGAACGCGATGCGCGGCGGGTTGGTCAGGCTGAAGCCCGCCGGGGGATTGGCCATGGGCTCCTTCAGCTTCATCTTGACGATTACCTTGCCGGACTCGGTACCCACCTCCAGGCCCTCGATCGCGTTCTGCCCGGCGCTGTCAGCGGGCTGCGCGGCGGAGAAGGACGCGGCGGCCGTAAAAAGGGTGGCCGAAGCGCCCACGATGAGCGCGCGCGCCAGGACAAGCGGCAGTCGAATCATTTCTTCTCCTCCTCGTCTAGCAGTTGCAGCGTGCTGGTGCGCTCGCTCCAGCTGCCGTTGGTATCCTGGATGAGCTCCTTGAGCGTCACGGAGGTCTCGGTGATCATCGCCACCACGCCGAAGTTCTGGCCCATGTAGTTGCCGTTCTTGACCCGGTAAAGGTTGTTGTCCGGTGTCTTGATCAGCGCCCAGCGCTGGCGCGTCTTCTCGAGCGTCCCCACCATCTTCAGGCTCTCGAGCGGGTAGGACTCCAGCGCCTCCTTGCGGCGGTTGAGGTCCGGAGCCGGCCCGGTGCCGATGCCGGTTTTGTCGGGCTCGATCTTGCGCGGCTGGAAGGGATCGGGCAGGTCGAAGGCGTCGTAGCTCATCGGTTCGTAAGCCACGACCTGCGGCAGCGGCTCTACCCGCCCGTGCATGCCCTGGGCAGACTGGTCCACGAACTCCTTCAGATCGGAAAACTCGGCGCCGCCGCAGGCAGCCAACAGCAGCGCGACCGATGCAATGAGCAGGCGGGGACGAATCATTTCTTCTTCCCTTTCTTCGCCGCCTCGGCCTTCTCGCGGGCGGCTTTGCGCTGGGCGGCGACCTCTTCCTCGTCCAGGTAGCGATATGTGCGCGCGACGGCGTCCATGGTCAGCCTGCCCTCCTTGTCCAGCCCCAGCGCCACGTTGTTCAGCGTGACGATGCGGGACAGCTGCGACACGTCGCTGGTGAAGGCGCCGATGTCGTGGTAATTGCCTGCGACCTTGATGTTGATCGGCAGCTCGGCGTAGAAGTCGGAGAGGGTCTCCTGGGCGGCCGGCTTGAACAGGTCGAACTGCAACCCGCGGCCCAGCCCGGCCTGGTTGATGTCCGACAGCAATGCCTCCATTTCGGACTTGTTCGGAAGTTGCCGGAGCATCGCGCCGAAGGACTGCTCGATATCGGCCAGCTGCTTGCGGTAGGCTTCGAGATTGATGGCCTGGCGCTTCTTGTCCAGAAACTGCGTGCGCAGCTCGCTCTCCTTGTTGCGCGACGCGGTGAGCTTGTCCCACTGGGCAGACCAGTCGACCCAGTAGCCGCCGATCATGATCAGGATCAGCAGAACCAGGAGCGCTCCGAGCTTGGGCAGGACCGGCCAGCTGCCGATATCCCGGGGATTGAGTCTTCTGAGCTCGTCTAGCGTCATGGCGGTCAGCTCTGCTTCTTGGTTGCCGGGGCGGCGGGGGTCTTCGGCGCAGGGCCGGTGCCAGGCGCGCCCGCGGGCTTGCCCTCGGTCGTCTCGTCCTTCGGACGCGTCACCTTGATGTTGAGGTTGAACTCGTTGAGGTTGCCGTTGCCGACCTTCACCGACTTGATTTCGACCAGTCTGGGCTCCTCGAGCCAGGGCGAGGCTTCGAAGTTGCGCATCAGCGTGGAGACGCGCGCGTTGGAAGTGGCGTAGCCGGTCACGTTAACCACGTCGCCGGTCTGCTTGACGGTCTTCAGGTACAGGCCATCGGGCAGCTGGCGCACCAGCTGGTCGAGCAGGCGCACGCCTTCGGTCCGGTTGGTCTGCAGGGACTCGACCACCTTCTTGCGCGCAAGCATCGCCTGCGTCTGTTCCTTGAGCTTCTTGATCTCGTCGATCTGCTTGTCCAGCTCGGCTATCTGGCCGTCCAGATAGCGGTTGCGCCGCTCCTGGTGTTCGATACGCTGGGCGAGGAAGCCGTGCACCAGCACCACGACGAGGATGCCGATCGCGGCGGTGATGCCCGCCATCGCCAGAAACTGGCGCTGCTGCGCCTTGCGCCGCTCCGCCCGGTGGGGTAGTAGGTTGATTGGGATCATGCGTCGAACCTCCGCATCGCCAGACCGCACGCCACCACGAGCGCCGAGGCATCCTGCACCAGTTGGCGCTGCTTGATCTTGGGAGACACCTGCATCGTGGCGAAGGGGTTGGCTACGATGGTGTTGACCTCGGTGCGCTTGGCCACCACTTGATCGAGACCGGGGATCGTGGCACAGCCCCCCGAGAGGAAGATGTGGTTGATCTGGTTGTACTGCGTGGAGGTGTAGAAGAACTGCAGGGCGCGCGTCACCTCGAGCGCGAGTGTGTCCATGAAGGGCTGCAGCACTTCCATTTCATAGCTGTCCGGCAGACCGCCGTTGCGCTTGGCGGCCTCGGCCTCCTCCGCGGAGAGGTTGTAGTGGCGCTGGATCTCCTGGGTGAGCTGGTTGCCCCCGAAGGGCTGCTCACGCATGTAGACGGACTGGTCGTTGCGCAGGACGTTGATGTTCATCATCGACGCGCCGACGTCGACCAGCGCGATCAGCTGCTCGCGGCCGCCGTCGGGAAGCTGCGTTTCCATCAGCTCGAATGCGGTCTGCGCGGCGAAGGAGTCGATGTCCATCACCACGGCCTTGAGGCCGCCGAACTCCGCGACCGCCACGCGGTCCTCGACCTTCTCCTTGCGCGAAGCCGCGATCATCACTTCCACGTCTTCTGGGCTGTTGGGCGCGGGGCCCAGGATCTGGAAGTCGAGGTTGACCTCCTCGAGCGCGAAGGGGATGTATTGATTGGCCTCGGTTTCGACCTGCGTCTCGAGCTCGTCCTCGCGCAGGCCGGCCGGGACCGTGATCTTCTTGGTAATGACCTGCGCGGACGGCAGCGCCATCGCCAGATTCTTGATGCGCGTGCCCATGCGCTTCCAGCCGCGCCGGACCGAGTCGCCCACCGCCTCGAGGTTCATGATGTTGCCGTCGACCACCGCATCCTTGGGTAGCGGCTCGATGGCGTAGCGGTCCAGCCGGATCTTGCCCCTGCCGGCGTCCGCCAACTCCACCATCTTCACCGACGCAGAACTGATGTCCACGCCGATCAAAGGAGGGGATTTGGTCTTGAACAGATTGGACAGAACGTCCCCGTCGAAATCCAATTTTCCCTTAAGCATAGGCGGTTTAGGCGAATTACCGACAAATTACGTTAAATGCTAGCAACAACCCCAGACTGAGTAAAGCGAAACTGGGGGAGGATGGCCGGTGCGACTCTCCGGCCATATAATGGTCTGTTAAGACAGTGTGCCCCCTTGGCGAAACTTTGTTAAAGCAACTTTGATGCCCAGACGCTGGTGGTTCTATCCGGCTCTCACGCTCGTAACGCTTGCGTTCTCGGCGCTGCTGCTGGTGGGCTATGCCGCCGCCATCGTCTACCCGACGCTGCCGTCGCTGGAGGCGCTGACCTCCTACAACCCCAAGGTGCCGCTGCAGATCTTCAGCACCGAGGGCTACCTGATCGGGGAGTTCGGCGAAGAGCGCCGCGCGCTGGTCACGATCGGCGACGTGCCGCAGCAGCTGCGCCAGGCAATCCTTGCGGCGGAAGACGAGCGCTTCTATGAGCACGGCGGGGTCGACTATATCGGCGTGGTGCGCGCGGCCCTGCACAACTTCACGTCGGGCAGCACCAGACAGGGCGCCTCGACCATCACCATGCAGGTTGCGCGCAACTTCTTTCTCAGCAAGGAGAAGACCTTCACGCGCAAGTTCAACGAAGCGCTTCTCGCCTTCAAGATCGAGCACAGCCTGACCAAGGACCAGATCCTCGAGATCTACATCAACCAGATCTATCTCGGCCAGCGCGCGTATGGCTTCGCGTCGGCCGCCCAGGTCTATTTCGGAAAGAATCTGCGTGACTTGAATCTGGCCGAGATGGCCATGCTGGCCGGCCTGCCTAAGGCGCCCTCACGTTTCAACCCTGTCGTCAATATGCAACGGGCGAAGGACCGGCAGCTCTATGTGCTCCGGCGCATGCGCGAGTTGAACTTCGTCACCCAGGCGCAGTTCGACGAAGCCAGCCAGAAGCCCATCGTGGTGCGCCGCGACCAGCCCGACTTCGCCACCCACGCCGACTACTTCTCCGAGATGGTGCGCCAGTCCATGTACGAGCGCTACCAGGAGGACGCTTACACCAGGGGCTTCCGCGTCTACACGACGGTGTCAAAGGCGCACCAGGACGCCGCCTACGCCGCTGTGCGGCGGGGGGTGCTCGATTATGACCGCCGGCACGGCTACCGCGGCGCAGAAGGCTATGTGGACCTGCCCAAGGAGGTGTCGGAGGACGCGCTGGAGGACGCCCTCCAGGACCAGCTGGAGAGCGATGACATCACCCCCGCGCTGGTGCTGGCGGCGACCGCCAAGGCGGTCAAGGCATTCCGCAAGGGCGGCGAGGTGGTCGAGATCACCGGTGAGGGATTGAAGTTCGCGCGGGCGATGATCGGCGACAAGGCTCCCGCCAATCGCAGGCTGAAGCGCGGCGCGCTGATCCGAGTCCAGAAGGACGATAAGGGCACCTGGCAGATCGTGCAGTTCCCGCAGGTGGAAGCCGGTCTCGTTTCCATCGACCCCCTCGATGGGGCGATCCGTGCACTGGTCGGAGGCTTCGACTTCAACCGGAACAAGTTCAACCATGTCACCCAGGCGTACCGGCAGCCGGGCTCGAGCTTCAAGCCCTTCGTGTACTCCGCCGCGCTGGAGAAGGGCTTCACCCCTGCCACTGTGATCAACGACGCGCCCATCCTGATCGACGCCAGCGAGACCGGTTCGGTCCCGTGGGAGCCGAAGAACTTCGACGGCGACTTTGACGGCCCGATCCGCATGCGCACCGCGCTCACCAAGTCCAAGAACCTGGTGTCGATCAGGATCCTGCAGGCAATCGGGCCGCAGTACGCCCAGGATTACATCAGCCGCTTCGGGTTCGACCCGAAGCTGCATCCCGCCTACCTCACCATGGCGCTGGGCGCTGGTTCGGTGACCGCCCTCGACATGGCGGCGGGCTACGCCGTTTTCGCCAACGGCGGCTATCGCGTGACGCCGTACTTCATCTTGCGCGTGGAGGATGCGACCGGCAAAGTGCTGGCGAAAGCCTCCCCGGTCCGGGCCGGCGAGGGAGCACAGCGGGCCATCGACGTGCGCAATGCCTTCGTAATGTTCAACATGATGCAGGATGTCATCCGCGGCGGAACCGGCGCACGCGCCATGCAGCTGGGCCGGGACGATCTGGCCGGCAAGACCGGAACCACCAACGACCAGATGGATGCATGGTTCGCTGGGTTCCAGCGGCACTTGAGTGCAGTGGCATGGGTCGGTTTCGACCTGCCACGCTCTCTCGGCCCGAACGAGACGGGTGCTGTGGCGGCGCTGCCCATCTGGATGGGTTACGTGGGCGAGGTGCTGAAGAACGCGCCGCAGGAAGCGCCCGCTGTGCCGGATGGCGTCGTCGCCGCCCACATCAACCCCGAAACCGGGCTGCGCGACCCCGAGGACAAGCAGGGGCTCATCGAGTACTTCTACCACGAGAACCTGCCGCCTGAGGGCGAACCCCTGCCCGATTCCGACGTGCCGGTGGGCAACAGCCGCCCCGACGAGGTCAAGAGCGAGCTCTACTGAGAGCGGAGATGGCGAAGGACACCACGGCGAACCGGCAGCAGATGCGCAACCGAATCGCCCATCTGGCAGCGCGCATGATTGCGGAGGACGGCGTCAGCGACTACGGGCTGGCCAAGCGGAAAGCCGCGCGGCAAGCCGGCGCGCCGGACTCGCGCAACCTGCCGACCAACCTCGAGATCGAGGAGGCGCTGCGCTCCTACCAGCAGCTCTACCAGGCCGACGAGCATCCGGAGCGGCTGCAGCGCCTGCGTGAGCTGGCGCTCGACATGATGCGCCTGCTCGCAGACTTCGGCCCGCATCTGACCGGGGCACTGCTTTCGGGGAGCATCGGCCGCCATGCCGACGTGCACCTCCAGCTGTTCACGGACAACGTGAAAGAGCTGGAGGTCTTCCTGCTCAACCAGCAGATCCCCTTCCGGGTCCGGGAGACGCGCGTCTGGGTTGGCGATACGGCGGCGACGGTGCCCGACTTGGTCGTGAGCACCCCCGAGACCGATTTCCACCTGACCGTGCTCGCGCCGGTGCATAGACGCCAGCCGCTGCGGCTGTCGATGGACGGACGGCCGCTCGAGCGCGCAACTCTGGATTCGGTGGAGACGTTGGTCGCCGGCCGGTAGAACGCCCAGCCACGGGCCGAAGTCTTGCTTACCCGGCGCAGGAAGGGCTCGGAGTCCACTGGCGCGCTGCTTTCCGAAACCTGGCGCACTGGACTTCGCCCCGAGCAGCCCAGTTCCTTCAGCGAGGTCCCACTTCATGGCCGACGCGACGAGCGTAGACGACGGCAGGTTCCGTGTCGACTCGCGCGTGGAGATCGTCTACATCCTGCGCGCGCTCATGAAGTCGAACGCGCTGGTGACGGCCTACTTCAACGGCGGGCGCGAGTTCGTTGTCACGGCCGTGCTGCAGGTCAACGGCGAGCGCGGGTTCGTGATCCTGGACAGCGGCGCGAACCGCGAGCTCAACGAGCAGCTGCTGCGCAGCCCCGAGGTCAGCGTCGTCAGCAGCCAGGATGGCGTGCGCGTGCAGTTCGCCACCGCACGTGTCGCCGCAGTCAGCTTCGAGGGTCGGCTCGCGTTCCAGCTCCCGCTGCCCGAAACGATCATCAAGCTTCAGCGTCGCGAGTACTACCGGCTCGCCACACCGGTCGTGCACCCGCTCAAGTGTGAGATCACCGGGCCGGACGGAAAGCGTTTCGAGCTCGCCCTGGCCGACATCAGCCTGGGCGGCGTGTGCCTAGTGGGCCAGCCGGCGGGCTTCAGCTTCGAGCCCGGCCTTGCACTGGAGGACTGCCGCATCGAGCTGCCCGAGATCGGTGCGATTCAGGCCCAGCTGTGCGTGCGGAACAGCTACGTAGTGACGCTGAAGAACGGCGTCACCAGCCATCGCACCGGCTGCGAGTTCGTCAAGCTCAGCCCGCAGCAGGAGGCGATGGTGCAACGCTACATCATCCGCCTGGAGAGCGAGCGACGCGCCCGGTCAGCCGACGCTCACTAGCACTACCCCCTAGTGGGTAGACTTACGGGATAGCCTGAGCGCGCAGCCAGGCAGCGGCGTCCAGAGCGAAGTAGGTGAGGATGCCGTCCGCACCGGCGCGCTTGAAAGCGAGCAGCGCCTCCAGCACGCAGGTGCGCTCGTCCAGCCAGCCGTTCTGAAAGGCCGCTTTCAGCATGGCGTACTCACCGCTCACCTGATAGACGAAAGTGGGCGCGCCATAGGCCTCCTTGACCCGGCGCACGACGTCCAGATACGGCATGCCTGGCTTGACCATCACCATGTCGGCGCCTTCGTCGAGGTCGAGCCCGACCTCCCATAACGCTTCGCCGCCGTTGGCCGGGTCCATCTGGTAGGTGAGCTTGTTGCCTTTGCCGAGGCTGGCTGCGGATCCCACCGCGTCGCGGAAGGGGCCGTAGAAGCCGGACGCGTATTTCGCCGAGTACGCCATTATCCGTGTGTAAATGAAGAGCGCCTCGTCCAGGGCGGTTCTGAGGGCTCCCACCCTGCCGTCCATCATGTCTGAGGGTGCCACAATGTCGACGCCCGCCTCCGCCTGAGTGAGCGCCTGCTTCTGCAAAATCGCAATGGTCTCGTCGTTGAGGATGTAGCCCGACTCGTCGATCACGCCGTCCTGACCGTGACTCGTGTACGGATCCAGGGCGACGTCGGTCATGATCCCCAGCTCGGGGAAGGACTTCTTCAGGGCCGACACCGCTCTTGGGATCAGGCCACGCGGGTTGGTGGCCTCCCGGCCGTCGGGCGTCTTCAGCGCCGGCTCGATCGCGGGGAACAGCGCGAGCGCCGGTACGCCCAGCTTCAAGCAGCGTTCCGCGACCGGCAACAAATGGTCCAGGGTGAGCCGGTCGACCCCCGGCATCGACACAACCGCCTGCGTCCGGTTCTGTCCGTCAATCACGAACACTGGATAGATGAAATCGTCCGCGACCAACCGCTGCTCGCGCACCATCCGGCGGGAGAAGTCGTCGCGGCGCAGCCTGCGCATCCGGCGCCGGGGGTACTTGCCTAACACGTCCATGTTGGTCCTTCTTCGGAGCTCACAGGAAAACGACCAATACCGGGAACTTCCTGACCGCTGCAGCACTCTTACTTGCAGACGGTTTCGTCTCCCGCTTTTCCTCCCTGAGCGGGTGCCTTAATCCAATTGAGGCTTTACCCCCGGTTTTATCCCCTTTTAACCGGGGGTTTTTCTTTTCTGGCGCCGCCAAGCATGCATCACCGCGCGCCCGATTGCGAGGCTTAGCCGATCAGCAGGCGCTCGACGAACCCCCTGGCCGCCTCGACCCCGAGGCCCGAAATGCTTGAGAAAAGTATAACTTCGCATCCGTTCAACGCCTTACGGACGGCGTCGAGCTGCGCGCCAGCCCGCTGCCGGGTGAGCTTGTCCGCCTTGGTCAGCAGCACCAGCACGGGCTTGCCCGTCGGGGCAAACCAGTCGAGGAGCTGCCGGTCCAGCGGTGTCAGTGGATGGCGCACGTCCATGATTACAACCAGCCCGCGCAGCGCTGCGCGGGTGCGCAGATACGCGCTCAGCAGCAGCTCCCAATGGCTCTGGACTGCGAGTGGGACCTTGGCAAAGCCGTAGCCGGGCAGATCGACCAGGTAGCGGTCCTCGCCGAGGGCGAAATAGTTGATCTGCTGGGTACGGCCCGGCGTCTTGCTGACGAAGGCTAGACGGCGCCGATTGGTGAGTGCATTGATGGCGCTCGACTTGCCCGCATTGGAGCGGCCCGCGAACGCCACCTCCCATCCGCGGTCGGGCGGAAGCTGGCCAGGCTCTGCAACGCCCATGACGAACTGTGCGCGCGCCAGCAGGCTCATGGCGCGCGCGCCTCAAGTTCGGCTAAAATCATGGCCTTCGAGCGAATCGGCACGACCTTGCAGGAGCGATGATGAGGTATTTCGTTGCAGCGGAGCTGCTTGGCGGCCTGCTGCTGACACCGGCTTTGGCCGTCGCCTTCGACGGTGATGCGGCCAAGGCCCAGCCCGTTGCGACCGGTGTTTGCGCGGCCTGCCACGGCGTGGACGGGAACAGCCTGGTTCCCGTCAACCCGAGTCTCGCCGGGCAACACCCCGAGTACCTCTACAAACAACTCCGCGAATACAAATCGGGTGCCCGCAAGAACCCGATCATGGCGGGCATGGCAGCCGGGCTGTCGGACGAGGACATGCGCAACCTCGCCGCCCACTTCGCAGCGCAGAAGCCCCGGCCCGGCGTTGCACGCGACGCAGCGCTGGTCACCGCCGGCCAGAAGCTGTACCGGGGCGGGAATGCTGACACCGGTGTCGCTGCCTGTGCCGGGTGCCATTCGCCCAACGGCGCCGGGATTCCAGTCCAGTTCCCGCGCCTGAAAGGCCAGCACCAGGACTACACGCTGGCTCAGCTCAAAGCATTTCGCGCCGGCGAGCGAGACAATGACGGCGCCAGCATGATGCGCAGCATCGCCGGACGCATGAGCGATCGGGAGATGCAGGCGGTCGCGGAGTACATCGCCGGCCTGAATTAGTCCGAGGCAGGTCACGCGCACTGATCGTAACGCGCGGCAGCGCGCGTCCCGGGCTGGTTCTGGGCTGGTTCTGGGCCGGCCCGAGTTCGGTACCGCGCGGTGGACAAGCCTACTCGAACGACCAAGTCTGCGCCGTTACTTTCGCGCCATGCCAGCGAACACCTGGCGCGCGGCGGCCACAGTGGTCTCGATGTCGGCAGCAGTATGCGCCGCCGAGACGAATCCCGCCTCGAACGCTGACGGCGCGAAGTAGACGCCCTCTTTCAGCATGGCGTGGAAGAAGCGGTTGAAAGCTTCCCGGTCCGAAGCCATCACCTCCGCATAGCGGCGCGGCGGGTGCTGCGCGAAGTAGACGCCGAACATCCCCCCCAGCGACTCGCCGGAGAAGGTCACACCCGACTCCTGCGCGGCTTGCTGCAGGCCGCGCACCAGACTGCGGGCGGTCTCGGACAACCGCTCGAAGAAGCCGGGCGCCTGGATGAGCCCGAGCGTCGCCAGCCCCGCTGCCACCGCGACGGGATTCCCCGACAAGGTCCCCGCCTGGTAGACCGGCCCGAGCGGCGCGATGCATTGCATGATGTCGCGGCGTCCGCCAAAGGCACCGACCGGCATCCCGCCGCCCATCACTTTCCCCAGGGTAGTCAGGTCGGGGCGGATGCCATGCAGTCCCTGCACGCCCTGCATTCCCACCCGGAACCCGGTCATCACCTCGTCGAAGATCAGCACGGCGCCATCGCGGGTGCACAGCTCGCGAAGCCCTTCCAGGAAGCCGGGAGCCGGCAGGATCAGGTTCATGTTCCCGACGACGGGCTCCACGATGACGGCAGCGATGTGCCTTCCCTCCTGATCGAATGCACGCCGCACACCGTCCAGGTCGTTGTAGTCCAGCACCAGCGTGTGGGCCGTGACCTCCGGGGGCACACCCGCAGAGCTCGGCACCCCGAAGGTCAGCGCACCGGAACCGGCCTTGACGAGCAGCGCATCGGCATGCCCGTGATAGCACCCCTCGAACTTGACGATCTTGCTGCGCCCAGTGAACCCGCGGGCCAGCCGGATGGCGGTCATGGTCGCCTCGGTTCCCGAGCTCACCAGCCGCACCATTTCGAGCGAGGGCAGCAGGCGCACCAGCAGCTCCGCCATCTGGTACTCGGCCTCGGTCGGCGCACCGAAACTCAGGCCTCCCGCCGCCGCCTTCTGCACCGCGCTCACCACGTCAGGATGGGCATGCCCCAGAATCAATGCCCCCCAGGAGCCGACGTAATCGATGTAGCGCTTGCCGTCCGCATCCCAGAAGTGCGCCCCCTCGGCACGCGCGAAGAACACCGGTGTCCCGCCTACCGACCGGAACGCACGCACCGGCGAGTTGACGCCGCCGGGGATGATCTGCTGGGACTGCTCGAACAGGGTCTCGTTTCTGGTTTTCATGCGGTTGCGTCCAGGGCTGCGGAGGAGGAGCGGGACTCGAACAGCCGCCGGAATGCTTGTGCGGCAGCGTAAGTGTCGGGAACGTGGAACAGCGCGCTGATCACTGCCAGCGCGTCGGCGCCCGCCGCGAGCAGGGGCGCTGCATTCACTGGCGTGATTCCGCCGATCGCAACCAGCGGCAGGGGCCAGCGCCTGTGTGCCTCGCGCAGCAAGGCGGGCGTCGCACGCGCCGCGCCCGGCTTCACGACCGAAGGATAGAAGCTGCCGAAGGCAAGGTAATCCGCGCCCGCATCCACGCACTGCTGCGCGCGCGCCAGGTCGTCATAGCAGGAGGCGCCGATCAGGACGTCGCGGCCGAGCTGCGCGCGCGCCGCCGCGATCGACGCGTCCTCGCGCCCGAGGTGCACCCCGTCGGCGCCACACTCGCGCGCGATCTCCACGTCGTCGTTGACGATGAACAGCACGCCTTCGGCACGGCACAGCGCGGCCAACTCGCACGCCTGGCTCAGCATCAGCGCGCGGTCGGGGCTCTTGCTGCGGTACTGCAGGATTCGCGCGCCGCCATCCAGCGCCTGCGCGACTCGTGCGCGCAGCCAGGCGCCGTCCGCAACGTCCGGCGTGACGGCATAGAGCCCGCTCACCGACGACCGACGATCTCCCATGTGCCGTCCAAGCGTGAGCGTGCGGCCAGGCTCGCGGCTACTCGCCGCGTTCGGCCTGCTCCTCCTCCCGCGCCCAGAACAGGCGGTCGGGGATCTGCTGGCCCATTCCCGGCCGGTAGGCCGAGCTCAGTGTCTGCCAGGTGTAGTCCTGGGCATCGCGTACCGCCTCCGAAATGTCGAGGCCGTTAGCGATGGTCGCCGCGATGGCCGCTGCGAGAGTACAGCCTGACCCGTGATAGCCGCCCGGCAGGCGCTGCCAGCTGTCGCTGCGCACCACCCCGCTCTGCGCGTAGAGCGTGTTGACCACTTCGGGGGTGTTCTCGTGCGTGCCGGTGATGAGCACGTACTCGCAGCCCAGGGTCAGAAGCCGCCGTGCGCACTCCGGTAACGCCGGATAGTCATCCTCGTCCGCTTCGTCCTGTGCGAGCCGCCGTGCCTCGAGGCCATTGGGCGTGAGCACGGTGGTCTGCGGGATGAGCAGCTCGCGCATCGCAGCCACCATCTCTTCGCTGGCAAGCTCGTCTCCGCGGCCGGATGCGAGCACCGGATCGAGCACCAGCGGGACTTCAGGGTAATCTGACACGATCTCCGCGATCGTCGCGATGATCTCGACGCTGCCGAGGAGGCCAACCTTGAATACGGTGACCGGCATGTCTTCGAGGACACAGCGGGCCTGCTCGGCAATCCACTCCGCGTCCAGCGGCAACATGTCCTCGACCCCGCGCGTGTCCTGGATGGTCACGGCCGTCACCACGGACAACGGATGGCAGCCCATGCTGGACAGTGTGAGGATGTCCGCCTGCAGTCCCGCGCCGCCGCTCGGATCGGTGCCTGCAAAGGTGAGGACGATCGGCGGGGATTCTGGCATTCGGGCGATCGCAGAGGGGGATTTGATAGAATTCGATTCTACTCCAAATGCACCCACCTCCATGCCACCGAGCGACGCGCGCCCATTTCGCACCTACATGTGTCTGATCTGCGGTTTCATCTACGACGAAGCGTCCGGACTGCCCGAAGAGGGCATCCCGGCAGGCACGCGCTGGGAGGATGTTCCGGTCAACTGGGTCTGCCCCGAATGCGGCGCACGCAAGGAAGACTTCGAGCTCGTCGAAGTCTGACCTTCCGGCTGACTGGGAGAACCCCGCGGCACTGCTTGCGCACGGGCGCCTGACGCTGCCACGCATGGGCGCACCTGCGTTGTTGGTGGAGGCCCGTGAGCTCTCGATCACGCAACCCTGAACCTATCCGAACCTGGAGGACCACATGAGGATCCTGCACACCATGCTGCGAGTGGGGGACCTGGACCGCTCGCTCAAGTTCTACACCGAGGTCCTGGGGATGAAGCTGCTGCGGCGCAAGGACTATCCGGATGGCAAGTTCACGCTCGCCTTCGTCGGGTACGGCGAGGAGTCCGACACCGCAGTCCTCGAGCTGACCCACAACTGGGGCGTTGAGAAGTACGATCTGGGCAACGCCTACGGCCACATCGCCGTGGAAGTCGAAGACGCCTATCGCGCCTGCGAGGAAGCCAGGAAGCGCGGCGGCAAGGTCACACGCGAGGCCGGTCCGATGAAGCACGGCACGACGGTGATCGCCTTCGTGGAAGACCCTGACGGCTACAAGATCGAGTTCATCCAGCACGGCAAGTAGCAGCCCGCATCCGTGTGCCATCGCGCATCGCGAGCGGATCGAGCCGGGCTCACACTGATCGATCCCACGTTGTATGCGTGCACTCCGCGGTCGCCCTGGTGCTGGCCGCCACATGATCGGCCACGCGCACGAACGCTGCGACCGGCAAGGTTTCTGCGCGCAGGCTTGGGTCGACGCCGAGGGCCGCGAGGTCGCGTGCATCGATCAGGCCACGTAACGCATTGCGCAACGTCTTGCGCCGCTGCCCGAACGACCGGGCGACGACTTCCGCGAAGATGCTTTCGTCTGCCGCCTTGAGCGGCATGGGGCGGTGCGGCACGAGCCGCAGAAAGGCCGATTCCACCTTCGGTGCGGGACGGAACGCGCCGGGCGGAACGCGCAACAGCCGCTGCGCCTGGAAGCGGTACTGCAGCATCACCGAAAGCCGCCCGTATTCCTTGCCGCCCGGTGCGGCGACGATGCGATCGACGACCTCCCGTTGCAGCATGAAATGGCAATCGCGCAGACAGGCTGCCATCCCGGCCAGGTGGAACAGCAGCGGCGAGGAGATGTTGTAGGGAAGATTGCCCACGACCCGCAGGTCCTGGCCCAGCGCGCAGAAGTCGAAAGCGAGCGCGTCGCCCTGGCAGATCTTCAGCCGCCCGGATGGGAAGCGGGCAGCCAGCCCGGTGACGAGATCGCGATCGATCTCCACGACATGCAGGACTTTCACCCGCGCGAGCAGCGGCTCGGTCAACGCGCCCAGCCCCGGACCGATCTCGACCATTCGGTCGTCAGCGTGCGGGTCGATGGCGGCAATCAAGTCGGCAACCACACTACGGTCGACCAGGAAGTTCTGGCCAAAACGCCGACGAGCTTTATGCATACGACGACTCACTCATTCTCGTCGGCGCTTTGCCGCAGGCTGAGGTGCGACGCGCGCACGCTGGCCCGGATGCAGAACGCCGACGCGCTCCGCGCACTACGACCAGGTCCACGTTTCCTCCACCCGAACGCACAGCCCGGCGACCGTTTATTCTGTCGCTTGGCTGCGCTGCGTCGACGCCAGCTGCGTTGCCAGCTCGATCGCGGCCACCAGACTGCCCACTTCTATGTCACCTCTGCCCGCGCGCTCCAGGGCCGTGCCGTGGTCCACCGAGGTCCGGATGATGGGCAGTCCGAGCGTGACGTTCACCCCTGCGCCGAAGCTCGCGTGCTTGAGCACGGGCAGCCCCTGATCGTGGTACATGGTGAGCACGCAATCGCCGCGACCGAGGACTGCAGGATTGAACAGCGTGTCCGCAGGGAGCGGTCCCTCCAGATCGAAGCCGTCGCGGCGCAGGCGATTCAGCACCGGCGCGATCACATCGATCTCCTCGCGCCCGAGGTGTCCGCCCTCGCCGGCATGGGGATTGAGGCCGGCCACGAGGATGCGCGGGGCCCGCAGCCCGAAGCGCTGCTGAAGATCGCGCCGCAGCACCCGGAGGGTTGCTTCGAGCGACTCCGGCGTGATCGCGTCTGCGACCTGACGCAGCGGCAGGTGCGTGGTGGCCAGCGCCACACGCATTCCGGCGCCGACCAGCATCATGACGACGGTGCGCACCCCGGTCAGCTCGGCGAGGAACTCGGTGTGGCCGGTGAAGGCAATGCCTGCATCGTTGATGACGCCTTTGTGAACGGGCGCGGTGACCACGGCGTCGAAGCGGCCGCGCAGACAGCCGTTCACCGCAGTGCGCAGAAGGCCGAGCACATAGGACGCGTTCTCGGGCGTCGCTTTCCCCGGCTGCACAGCGGCGGCCAGCGGGTGATGCAGGACTGCTGGAACGCCGTGCGGGCCGCCACCATCGCCAAAGCCGTGCAGCTTCAGCGTCACGCCCAGCATCTGCGCACGCTCGGCGAGCAGCTCGCGATCTGCCAGCACGACCAGCCGGCAGGGGAGGGTGCGCCGAGCCGCGAGGACGCAGAGATCGGGGCCGATCCCGGCGGGCTCGCCGGCGGTCAGCGCAATGAGGGGAGCTCTTTCGCCGGAGCGCGAAGCGCGGCTCACCGCTGCTCGAGGTGATACTCGACGTAAGCTTTGTCGCGCTGCTGCCGCACCCAGTCGTCCCACTGCTCGTCCGACTTGCGGGAGCGGATCGCCTGGCGCGCCGTCAGCCGCTGGCGGTCCTCGGACATGTCCTGCTCGCGCCGCTCCAGCACCTGGACGATGTGCCAACCGAACGGGCTGCGGAAGGGCGCGCCGACTTGTCCGGGCTTGAGGGCATCCATGGCCCGCTCGAAATCCGGTACCGTGTCGCCGGGAGACACCCACCCGAGGTCGCCGCCGCGCGCGGCTGAGGCGTCGTCGGAGTGCAGGCGCGCAAGCTCCGCGAAGTCGGCGCCGTTGTCGACCCGGTACTTGAGCTCCGACAGGCGGTTGCGCGCATCGGGCTCGGAGACGACCTCGTTGAGGCGCACGAGGATGTGGCGCGCATGGGTCTGCGTCACGATGATCGGTGTATTGCTGCCGCGCTTGTCTGCGAGCTTGAGGATGTGAAATCCGGCTGGACTGCGCAGGACGTCGGAAACCTCGCCGATCTTCATGCCCCGCAAAGCATCGAGGAAGATGCTCGGCAGGCGTCCGGCGGGACGCCAGCCCATCTCGCCGCCCTGGAGTGCGTCGGGCGAGTCTGAGAAGCTCGCCGCCACCTGGCGGAAGTCGCTGCCCGACTTGAGCTGGGCGAGCGCGTCCTCGGCACGGGTGCGGCGCAGCTTGAGCTCATCGGGGGTGGCCTGCTCGGGGACGCTCACGAGGATGTGCGCAAGCTTGTACTCGTCGGCCTGTTCGCCGCGGCTCTCCTGGCTGCGCAGGAAGCTCTGGATTTCTGCGTCCGTCACCGTCACGCGCGATTCCACTTCCCGCTCGCGCAGGCGGGAGATGAGGATCTCGCCGCGCACGTCCTCGCGGAAGCGTTCGAAGGACACGCCGGTCTGCGCCACGGCCTGACGCAACCCATCTGTGGACATCTTGTTCTCCGCGGCAATCCGCTCGATCGCCGCGTCCAGCTCGCTATCGGGCACGCGCACCCCCGTGTCGCGCGCCTGCTGCATGAGGACCTGCTTGGTGATGAGCCGCTCCAGAAGCTGCTTCTCGAGGACGTCGTGCTGCGGCAGCGGCGTACCTTGCCGGCGCAGCGTCTCCAGAGCCATCCGGGTCTCGCGACGGAGGTCCACGCTGGTGATGACTTCGTTGTTGACCACGGCAACGATCCGGTCCAGCTCGACCGCGCCCTCGGCGCGCGCCAGGCTGTGGGACAGCGCGGCCAGAACGGACAGCGCGGCCAGCACAGCGCTCAATGCGGTTGGTCTCATCTTGCTCAGAGCTTCGAATGATATAGGGGCGCCCGGCTTCATCGCTCCGCCTCCGTCCCGGGGTAGTACGCTTCGCCGGGGATCGAGCGGGTCGGGGAGCGGCTGTAGCCGCCGATGTTCTGCCGCAACAGCTCGAGAGGGTTGTTGCCGATCCTGGACAGGCCGTTCAGTTCGAGCTGGAAGAACAGCGAGGTCGACTCATCGTCGACCGCCGTCACGAACCGATGCGCGACGACGCGCGCAGACCAGCACCCAGCATTGTACTCGAACCCGAGCAACGCCTCCAAAAGCGTCTCGTCCTGCAGCGAATAATTCCACCGCCCCAGCCCGTTCCAGCGGCGCGACAGCGGCCACTGCGCGGACACGTCGACCTGCTCGAGCTGGTCGCGGGTGAAGCGATAGCCCAGGTTCAGGACCTTGCCCAGTTGCGGCTGATAGCGCAAAGCGGCGTTGAGCTTCTTCGACTGCGAATCGTCGACGTTATACTGCAGCCCGAAGTTCGCCGACCAGGCGCGGGTGATGGAGCCGGAGACCAGCGCGAGCAGGTCCGACCGGTTCGACGCTCGTCGCTGGTTGTCGAGCGAGACCTCCTGCTCCTTGAAGTAGTAGCGCTGCCCGAGTGTTGCGCGGATCCACTCGGTCTCGGAGCCCGGGTTGAGCAGGCGGGTGGTCACCGCGGCAGTGATCTGGTTGGCATCGTTGATGCGGTCCCAGCCGCTGAACTGATTCTCGGTGAAGATCTGGGCCAGGTTGAAGTCGGCCTCGGCCGTGTCGAACAGTGGCAGCTGATCCTGCCGGCGGAAAGGGATGTATACGTAGTACAGGCGCGGCTCGAGCGTCTGCCGGAAGCTGCGCGCACCAAATGCGGTGTCCCGCTCGAATTGCATGCCGCTGTCCACGCTGAACACCGGCAGCGAGCGCGTCTCGTCGGGACGGCCCTCCTCCCGGAAGCCGTAGCTGGTGAAGTTGAAGCCGGCTTTGGGGGTGACCCAGAACAACCGGTTGCGGTAGGGCAGGCGAACCGTCGGGTAGTACACCTGCCGCCAGCCGTTGACCAGGCTGGGATGCTCGAAGTTCGCCACCTCCCCGAAGAAGTCCAGATCGAAGCGGCGGACATCGTGACGCGCTGCCCGCAGCACCACCTGCGGCAGCCTTGCATAGGGCTCGGTGACGGGCGCAAGCGGATCCTGCAGGGTCTGGAAGCTCTGGGCGCGGCCGAATAGCGTCCACCAGTCGCCGTTGTAGTTGAGCCACCCTTCGCGCGGCAGGTTGGTCTGCGAGGTCGCGGCGATCTTGTCCGAGAGGTCCGTGAAATAGGTGTCGTCGGATACGCCCTGCAGGTTGATTCTTCCGGTCAGGCGATCGGTAAACCTCTGGTTGTGCTGAAAGGAAGCGCCCCAGCGCGACTGTTCCTTGATCCGGTCGTCCGGCAGATACTCGAAGCGGGCCTCGCCGCTGAACTTCGGCTCGAGGTAGCGGAACTCGTTGTTCAGCAGAAGCCCGCGACTCGCCATCACGCGCGGCGCGATCGTGAAGTCGCGGTTCGGCGCCATGTTCCAGTAGAACGGCAGCTCGATCTCGAAGCCGCTCTTGCCCGTAGTGCCGACGGTCGGCGCCAGGAAACCGGTTTTGCGCCGGCTCGTGAGCGGGAAATCGATCCAGGGCGTATACATAATGGGCACGTCCTTGAAGTAGACCGTCGCGCTGCGCGCCACGCCCACGTCGCGCAGCCGATCCAGGTCGAGGCGGTCCACGCGCAAGTACCAGTCGTCGTCGCCCACGTCGCAGTTGGTGTAGGTGGCGCGCTCCGCGCGGTAGGTGTCCCGGTCGAGGACCACCAGCCGGTTGGCCTTGCCGCGTGCGCCGAACTGACGAAAATAGTACGTCGGGCGCTCGACATATCCGGCCGAAGTGTCCAGGTCGAAGTAGGCCTGGTCGCCGGTGACGACGTCTCCGAGCCGGTCCACCCGCACGTTGCCGGTCGCGGTAATAGCGTTCTCAGGGATCGAGTAACTGAGGCGGTCGGCGTGCACTACCTGTCCGCGCCGGCGCACGACGACGCTCCCGATCGCCTCCAGTTGCCGGTCCTGCGTTCCCTCGATGCGGTCGGCCTCCAGGAAGAGCGGGAGTTCCTCGGTCGTGCCTGGGGCCACCGGGGGCAGAAGCTTATCCTGCATGCCGAGCGGCAAACGTACGTCGCCGGGTGCGGGGGCCTGGTCCCCGGGCAGTTGTCCGCGCGCAGCTGGCAGCAGGGCCAGCCATGCGAACAGCACCAGCGTGACACGCACGCCAGGTGCGCGGGGAACGGGCATCGTGAAGTGTCTGATGAGCAGGATTCTTGCTCGGCGTTGTCTCGGATGAGCCGTGAGCAGGCTGTTATACCCGTGATTTGGCGATAAAATCGCACAAAACCATGCACCAGGCAACGTGAGCCGCTCCGCCCTGCTCGAGCGCTGGCTGACCGAGCGTTTCGGTCCCGGCAGTTACACCTATGCGCCAGCCTCGGAGGACGCGAGCTTCCGCCGCTACTTCCGCGTCAGCAGCGGCGGGCAGACGTTCATCGTCATGGACGCGCCACCTGACCGGGAGGACTGCCGGCCGTTTCTCCAGGTCGCCCGGTTGTTCGCGCAAGCCGGCGCCCATGTCCCGGCGATCCTGGGCGAGAACCTGGACAAGGGATTCCTGCTGCTGTCCGATCTGGGCAGCCGCACGTACCTGCAGGCGCTCGATCGCACCACCGCGCCTGGCCTCTATGGCGACGCCAACGAGGCTCTCATCCGGATCCAGCTTGCCAGTCGGCCGGGGGTGCTGCCCGACTACGACCGCGCCCTGCTGCTGCGGGAGCTGCGCCTGTTTCCCGACTGGTACGTCGCCAGGCACCTCGGCGTAACGCTCACTCCGGCGCAGAACGAGACCCTGACCGCCGCCTTCGAGCTGGTCCTGGCCAACAACCTGGCCCAACCGCGCGTCTATGTACATCGCGACTATCACTCCCGCAATCTGATGGTGACCGACCCCAACCCCGGCATCCTGGATTTCCAGGACGCGGTCTACGGGCCCATCACCTACGACCTGGCATCGCTGTACCGGGATGCCTACATCGGCTGGGAGGAGCAACGGCAGCTCGACTGGCTCATCCGCTACTGGGAGATGGCACGCAAGGTACGGCTGCCGGTGGACGCGGATTTCAGCGCCTTCTACCGCGACTTCGAGATCATGGGGGTGCAGCGCCAAATCAAGGTACTGGGCATTTTCGCGCGCCTGTTCCACCGCGACGGCAAGGACGGCTACCTCAAGGACATGCCGCTGGTCATGTCCTATCTGCGCAAGGCCTGCGAGCGTTACAACGACCTCAATCCGCTTCTTCGGTTGCTGGACGAGCTGGAACACCGCCAGCCGCAGGCGGGGTATAGCTTCTGACGCCACGCGCGGATATCTGCGTGTTCAGCTTCCTGCACCGCCCCTCCGGCTTCCTGTGACCATGCACGCCATGATTCTGGCTGCGGGCCGCGGCGAGCGCATGCGCCCGCTTACCGACCGCACGCCCAAGAGCCTCCTGCCCGTTGGCGGAAAGCCGCTCATCCAGTGGCACCTCGAGAAGCTCGCTCGAGCCGGTTGCCGCAAAGTCGTGATCAACCATGCCTGGCTGGGAGAGCAGATCGAAGCCTGCCTGGGCGACGGGACGCGATTCGGTGTGTCGATCAGCTACTCTGCAGAAGGCGAAGCGTTGGAGACCGCGGGTGGCATAGCCAAGGCGCTGCCGCAACTGGGCGATGCTCCGTTCCTCGTCGTCAACGCCGACATCTTCACGGCCGCCGATTACGCGGCGCTGCTCGCGCGCTGGCCAGCGCTCGCAGCGGGCGTGCTCGCGCATCTGGTGCTGGTCGGCAATCCTGAGCACAACCCGCACGGCGATTTCGCTCTCGTGAACGGCCGTGTGCGCGAGGAAGGACAGCCGCGCCTGACGTTCGCGGGCATCGGGGTCTATCATCCTGCGCTGTTCAACGGCATCCGGGCAGGTACGCGGGGGCAGCTCGCGCCGCTGCTGCGCGCGGCGATGCGCGACGATCGCGTCACGGGCGAGCTGTTCGGGGGGCTGTGGGCCGACGTGGGCACACCCGAGCGCCTGGCACAGGTCGATGCCATCGTGCGCAACCTCGAAGGTGACGATCATGCTATATGTGCCTGAGGTGTTCGCCGAGCGCGATGCGTCTGCACTTCATGCGTTCCTCGAAGACAACGGATTCGCGACGCTGATCTCACCGGACCTGGTCGATCCTCCCGTCACCCATGTGCCGCTCATGGTGGACCGCGCACGCGGTCGGTCCGGCACGCTTCTCGGCCACATGGCACGTGCCAACCCGCATTGGCGGCGCCTGGAAAGCGAGCCCCGCGTGCTGGTCGTCTTTCACGGCCCGCATGCCTACGTCTCTCCGGCCTGGTACGCGGCTCACCCGAGCGTCCCGACCTGGAACTACGCCGTGGTGCACGTGTACGGCAACGCCCGTCTCATGCACGACCCCAGCGACCTCGAGGCGCTGGTGCGTCGCCTGGTGGAGCATCACGAGCGGCCGCGGCCGCAGCCGTGGCGCATGGACCTACCCGCGGACTACCAGGCGGGGATGCTGCAGGGCATCGTTGGCTTCGAGATCGAGATCACCGCCATGACCGGCAAGTTCAAGCTGAGCCAGAACCGGCCGGCCGCCGATCGGGAGCGTGTGACCGCAGCGCTTGCCGCGGGTACGGCGGCGGAGCAGGACGTGGCGGCGCTGATGCGCCGGCGCAGCGGATAGCCGCCGTATAATCCCAGGATAACCGTCCTTTCGCCCGGATCATGATCGACCTCAACCTCTATCGCGGCCGGCGCCAGCGCCTGGCCGAGCAGATGGGCCGCGGCGTGGCCGTCCTGTCCACCGCACCCGAGCGCCTGCGCAATCGCGACGCCCACTATCCGTTCCGCTTCGACAGCTACTTCTACTACCTGACCGGCTTCGACGAGCCCGAGGCCATGCTGGTGCTGATCGCCGGAGACGAGGTCAGGAGCCTGCTGTTCTGCCGCGACAAGCACGAGGAGCGGGAGATCTGGGACGGTTTCCGCTTCGGCCCGGAGGCTGCGCGGGACGCCTTCGGCTTCGACGAGGCGCACTCGAACACCAAGCTGGACGAGATCCTTCCGCAGCTGCTCGCGGACCAGCCCGCCATGTTCTGCGACATGGGCGAGAACGGCGACTGGGACGCGCGCCTGATCCAGTGGCTCAACGCCGTGCGCGCCCAGGTGCGCACCGGTATCAGCGCACCGTCCGAGATCCGCGATATCCGCAAGCTTCTCGACGAGATGCGGCTCATCAAGGATGCGCACGAGCTGGATATCATGCGCCGAGCGGCGCGCATCTCGGCCAACGCCCACCGGCGTGCCATGCGGCATGCGCGCCCGGGGCTGCACGAGTACAACATCGAGGCAGAGTTGCTGCACGAATTCCGCAGCCACGGCGCACAGGCGCCGGCCTACACCCCGATCGTGGCGGGCGGCGCCAATGCGTGTGTGCTGCACTACGTATCCAACGACGCTCCGCTGAAGGACGGCGACCTGCTGCTGATCGACGCCGGCTGCGAGCTGGACGGCTACGCCTCCGACATCACTCGCACGTTTCCGGTCAACGGGCGCTTCAGCGGTCCCCAGCGCGATGTGTACCAGCTGGTGCTTGCCGCGCAGGCAGCCGCCATCGCGAAGGTCAGCCCGGGCAACGCCTGGCAGGACCCTCACGATGCAGCGGTGCGTGTGCTTGCGCAGGGCTTCGTCGACCTGGGCCTGCTCCAGGGCAGTGTCGACGGCCTGATCGAATCCGGCGATTTCCGCCGCTTCTACATGCACCGGACCGGCCACTGGCTGGGCATGGACGTGCACGACTGCGGCGAGTACAAGCGCGATGGACGCTGGCGCGCACTGGCGCCGGGGATGGTGCTGACCGTCGAGCCTGGCTGCTACATCCGGCCCGGCGAGGACGTTCCCGAGCTTTTCTGGAATATCGGCGTGCGCATCGAAGACGACGCCGCGGTAACCGCGGACGGCTGCGAGATCATCACCTCCCATGCGCCCAAGACCATCGCGGACATCGAGGCGCTGATGGGCAGATAGGGCCCGACAGTCCGGGATCACTACGTCCGACCTATCACGCCTCACCTGTCACAGTTCTCCTGTCACGCTGCATCTGTTACGGCCTTCGCAACCCGCCATGCACGACCTGGTGATCGTAGGCGGCGGCCCGGTCGGCGCGGCCGCCGCGGCCGCACTCAGCGCCAGCGGGCTGTCGACATTGGTCTTGGAAGCGCGTCGCGACGGCGCCGGCGACGATCGCCGCAGCCTCGCCCTGTCCGAGGGCAGCCGCTTGATCCTCGAGCGCATCGGTGCCTGGGACGCGTGCCTGCCCGCCACGCCCATTCGAACCATTCATGTGTCGCAGCGCGGGGGCTTCGGCCGGGTGATGCTGAAGGCGACAGAGGTAGGCTTGCCTGCGCTCGGTTACGTCGTGTCCTATGCGGCATTGCAGGCGGCGCTCGCTGCTCGGCTGGAAGCCTGCAATGTGCCTACGCTGCGAGGGGCACGTGTGACGCTAGTCACCGGCGATGCAGTGTCGGCACGCGTCTGCTACGAGCACGCGGACACAGTGGGCGAGGTCGCATCCCAGCTGGTTGCCGTCGCCGACGGCGGCATGCTGGCGCGGTCCGTCGCACACCACGAGGTTCGCGACTACCGCCAGTCGGCACTAGTCGCCAACGTCATCGCAGACCGGCCGCACGAGAATCGTGCGTTCGAGCGCTTCACCGACAATGGCCCCATTGCGCTGCTCCCGTTCGATGCCGGCTACGCGCTGGTGTGGACCAGCACTCCCGAGCATGCACAGGAGCTGTGCGGGGCCTCGGACCGCGCGTTCCTGGATGCTCTGCAGGCGCATTTCGGCGGCCGCGCAGGACGCTTCGTGGAGGTGCAGGGCCGTGCCGTCTATCCGCTCGCGCTGCGGGTCGCACGCTCGGCGCTGCACCCGCGAGTGCTGCTTCTCGGCAACGCTGCTCAGACCCTGCACCCGGTGGCGGGCCAGGGCCTCAACCTCGGCCTGCGCGATGCCTTCGAGCTCGCGCGCAGCCTGAAGGCAGACCCTGGCGCATTGCAGGATCGTGCCTTTGCAGAGCGCTTCGCCCGCCAGCGTCGGGTCGACCGAACGGGCAGCATTGTGCTCACGGACGCCCTGGTGCGTGTGTTCTCCAGCGCCGTCCCAGGCCTGGGGTGGTTGCGTGGGTGCGGACTCACTGCCCTCGACTGCCTGCCACCTGCTAAGCGCGAGTTCATGAGCCACATGACGTTCGGTGCCTGAGCGCAACCGGGCATCGAGCACGTGGTATTCGCGCGTGCGGTTGGGCTACAATTCGCCTCTTTCCCTGCGAGACGCGAAAACGCGCGATGCAGATCGGTCCTCACCCGCTCACCGGTAATCTCTTCGTGGCCCCTATGGCCGGCGTCACCGATCGGCCGTTCCGGCAGCTGTGCAAGCGGCTGGGCGCGACACTGGCCGTGTCCGAGATGATGAGCAGCCAGCCACATCTGCGCGGTTCGGCGAAGTCGCGCCGGCGCGCCGATCATGCTGGCGAGGTCGAGCCGATCTGCGTGCAGATCGCCGGTGCCGATCCCGCCATGATGGCCGATGCGGCGCGCTACAACGTGGATCTCGGAGCGCAGGTGATCGACGTCAACATGGGCTGCCCCGCCAAGAAAGTCTGCAACGTGCTCGCGGGCTCCGCGCTCCTGCGGGATGAACCGCTGGTCGGGCGTATCCTCGATGCGGTGGTGCGTGCGGTCGACGTTCCCGTCACACTCAAGATCCGCACCGGCTGGGACCCGCAGCGACGCAACGCTGTCGGGGTCGCAAGAATCGCGCACGCTGCCGGTGTCAGGCTGCTCGCCATCCATGGCAGGACGCGTGCCTGCGGCTTCACGGGGAACGCCGAGTACGACACGATCGCTGCAGTCAAGGACGAAGTCTCGATCCCGGTGGTAGCCAACGGTGACATCGACTCGCCGGAGAAGGCACGCGAGGTGCTCGCCAGGACCCGGGCCGACGCAGTCATGATCGGTCGCGCTGCGCAGGGCCGCCCCTGGATATTCCGGGAGATCCGCCATTTCCTGCACACGGGCGAGCACCTGGCTCCCCCAGAGGTCGCCGAGATCCACCAGCTGCTGCGGGTTCACCTGCAGGAGCTACATGCCTTCTACGGTGAGGAGTGCGGGGTGCGGGTGGCGCGCAAGCACGTCGCCTGGTACACGAAGCGGCTGGCGGGGAGTGCGCAGTTCCGCCAGCGGCTGAACACGCTGGAACGCGGCGAAGAACAGGTGGCGGCAGTGGACCGCTACTTCGAACAACTGGGAGCGCTCGACCGGCGACTCACCTACACCGAGGAGGAACCCGCAGCATGATGAACGACAACGAGATCGCACGCTGCGTGCGCAGGACGCTGGACGGCTACTTCCGCGACCTGGACGGCGAGAAACCTGCAGCCGTCTACAACATGGTCATCAGCTCGGTGGAACGACCCTTGATCGAGGTCGTGCTGCATCGCGTAGGCGGCAACCAGACCCAGGCTGCCGAGATCCTCGGCATGAACCGCAACACCCTGCGCAAGAAGATCAAGACCTACGGCATCAAATGACGCGCCGGCCTCAGGGCGGCAACGCGCGTCGTCACGCATCCTGCAAATGACTGCTTCGAAACAGGCGCTGATCAGCGTATCCGACAAGCGCGGCGTGGTCGAGCTGGCGCGCGGGCTCTCCGGCCTCGGCTTCGGCATCCTCTCGACCGGCGGCACCGCCCGTCTGCTCGCCGAAGCAGGCGTGAGGGTGACCGAGGTCGGCGACTACACGGGGTTTCCCGAGATGCTGGACGGCCGCGTGAAGACCCTGCACCCGAAGGTGCATGCCGGCATCCTGGCCCGCCGCGACCTCCCCGCGCACGTTGAAGCGATGACGCAAGCGCGCATTCCGACCATCGACGTGGTTGTCGTCAACCTCTATCCCTTCATCCAGGCCGTCTCCCGGCCCGAGTGCACCCTCGAGGAGGCGATCGAGAACATCGATATCGGCGGGCCGACCATGGTGCGGGCGGCGGCCAAGAACCATCAGCACGTGGCTATCGTCACCGATCCGGACGACTATGTCGAGCTGCTGACCGAGCTCACAGCCTCCGGCGGTGGTTTGAGCCTCGCCACGCGCTTCCGTCTGGCATGCAAGGCCTTCTCGCATACCGCGGCGTACGACAGCGCCATCAGCAACTACCTTACGGCCTTCGATGCGGCGGGCCAGCGCGGCGCCTTCCCCGAACAGATCAATTTCAACTACGCGAAGGTGCAGGATCTCCGCTACGGTGAGAACCCGCACCAGCAGGCCGCGTTCTACCGAGACCTCCGGCCGGCGCCGGGTGCGTTGTCCAACTACGTCCAGCTCCAGGGCAAGGAGCTGTCCTACAACAACATCGCGGATGCTGACGCAGCATGGGAATGCGTCAAGACCTTCGATGCGCCGACCTGCGTCATCGTCAAGCATGCCAATCCCTGCGGGGTGGCGACTGGGGCCGGCACCCTTCAGGCCTACAAGCGCGCGTTCGCCACCGATCCCACCTCGGCCTTCGGCGGGATCATCGCCTTCAACCAAGAGCTCGACGCCACCACCGCCGAGGCGGTCGTGCAGCAGTTCGTGGAGGTCCTGATCGCCCCCCGCGTCTCCACCGAGGCCCGCAGCGCGCTGGCCGCGAAGCAGAACGTGCGCGTGCTGGAAGTGCCGCTGGAACCGGGAAGCAACGATTTCGATACGAAGCGTGTCGGCGGCGGCCTTCTGGTGCAGTCGCCCGACACGCGCAACGTCGCCGCAGAAGAGCTGCGCGTGGTCACCAGAGTCCAGCCGACCACGCCGCAGCTCGACGACCTCCTGTTCGCCTGGCGCGTAGCCAAGTTCGTCAAGTCCAACGCGATCGTGTTCTGCAAGGACGGTGCGACAGTGGGAGTAGGCGCGGGCCAGATGAGCCGGGTCGACTCCGCGCGCATCGCTGCGATCAAGGCCCAGAACGCGGGCCTGACACTGGCAGGATCCGTCGTCGCTTCGGATGCCTTCTTTCCGTTCCGCGACGGCCTGGACGTGGTCGTCAACGCAGGCGCGCGTGCCGTGATCCAGCCCGGGGGGAGCATGCGCGACGAGGAAGTCATCGCTGCAGCCGACGAGCACGGCATCGCGATGGTGTTCACCGGCGTACGCCACTTCAGACACTAATGCCTTGAACCGCGGAGGCGCGGAGAACTGCAAACGCAGGGTCTGTCATTCCGAGGCTGCCAACGTATCAACAGGGCCACGGCCCTGCACTGTAACCATGCAAGGATCACGCATCTGGATATCGCCTTCTGCTGTTGGGGTTCTCTGCGCCTCCGCGCCTCCGCGGTTCAGGGCTTCGGGGGTGTAGCGTGAACCTGCTGGTGATCGGCAGCGGCGGAAGGGAACACGCCATCGCGTGGCGGTTGGCGCAGTCGAAGCGCATCGCGCGGGTGTACGTGGCACCGGGCAACGCGGGAACCGCCAGGGAGGATGGCCTGTTCAACGTGCCCGTGACGACCATTCCCGAGCTGATCGAGTTTGCCAAGAAGGAAGCAGTGGGGCTGACGGTGGTCGGGCCGGAGGCGCCGCTCGCCGAGGGGATCGTGGACGCGTTCCGTGCCGCTGGCCTTCGCATCTTTGGCCCGACACAGCGCGCCGCCCGGCTGGAGAGCTCCAAGGACTTCGCCAAGTCCTTCATGATCGCGCACGGCATCCCCACAGCCGCCCACGGCACCTTCATCGACCCGGCGCAGGCGCGTGCCTACATCGATGCGCAGGGCGCACCGATCGTCGTCAAAGCCGACGGCCTGGCGGCCGGCAAGGGCGTGGTGGTAGCCATGACCGCCGAGGAAGCCCATGCCGCTGTCGAAGCGATGCTGGTCGGCAACCGTATGGGCGGCGCCGGCGCACGCGTCGTGATCGAAGAGTTCCTGCAAGGCGAAGAAGCCAGCTTCATCGTGATGGTGGACGGGCGTCACGTCCTGCCGCTGGCTTCCAGTCAGGACCACAAGCGGTTGCTGGACGGTGACAAGGGACCGAACACGGGCGGGATGGGCGCCTACTCGCCGGCGCCGGTGCTCACCCCTGCGCTCCACGCGCGTGCCATGCGCGAGGTGATCCAGCCGGTGGTCAATGGAATGGAGGCGGCAGGTGAGCCCTACACCGGCTTCCTCTATGCTGGCCTGATGATCGCACCCGGGGGGCAGCTCAAGGTGCTGGAGTTCAACTGTCGCCTGGGTGACCCCGAGACGCAGCCGATCCTGCTGCGCCTGAAGAGCGACCTGTTCACGCTCGTCGAGCACGCAGTCAACGGCCAGCTCAACCGGGTCGAGGCCGAGTGGGACCGGCGCGTCGCCCTCGGTGTCGTACTGGCAGCGCACGGGTATCCGGACAATCCCCGCAAAGGCGATGAGATCACCGGCATCCCGCGCGCCGAGGCGGATCTCCACGTCTTCCACGCCGGCACCGCGCTGCAGGACGGCAAGGTCGTCACCAACGGCGGCCGTGTCCTCTGTGTCACGGCGCTGGGCGACACGGTACGCGTCGCCCAGCAGCGCGCCTACGAGGTCGCCGAGCAGATCCAGTTCGCCGGAAAGCAGATGCGCCGCGACATCGGTCATCGTGCCATCAGTGCCAAGAAGACGCTCCTCTAGTGTCGAGGCAATGAGCACTGATGACACCGACAAAACCATTCACCACAAGGGACACGAAGGAACACGAAGGAGACCGTCTGTTCCTTTCACCTCTCACCGCCGGGGGGGATGTTTGTTGCCGTTTTCTTCGGCATCCTTGGCTGTATCGCGGCAAGCAAAGGCGCAACCGCGTGAGCGCACGGACCCCGAGGGGTCCTTCGTGGTCAGCGAGGTTGATTTCTCCTAGCGTCCGGAGCAGGTCACCCCGGCTCGAGTCTGTTCTCTATGGTCTCTATGGCTGACGTCGTCTTGGAATGAGAATCGAAGCCGTCAAGGAGTATTACCTGGAGCTGCAGGCGCGCATCGTCGCAAAGCTCGAGGAGCTGGACGGGCTGGCGTTCCGCCGCGACGGCTGGGAGCGGCCGGAGGGCGGGGGCGGCAAGAGCTGCCTGATCGAGGAAGGGCATCTGTTCGAGCGCGGTGGCGTGAACTTCTCGCACGTCACGGGCAGTCGCCTGCCGCCGTCGGCCAGCGCCACGCGCCCGGAGCTGGCCGGTCGCAGCTTCCATGCCATGGGCGTCTCGCTCGTACTGCATCCGCGCAACCCTTACGTACCCACCGTGCACATGAACGTGCGCTTCTTCGTCGCCGAGCAGGCTGGCGCCGAGCCGGTGTGGTGGTTCGGCGGAGGGATGGATCTCACACCCTACTATCCGTTCGACGAGGATGCGACGCACTTTCACCGCACCTGCAGGGCAGCGCTGGCGCCGTTCGGCACGGACTATCATCCGCGCTTCAAGAAGTGGTGCGACGAGTACTTCTTCCTCAAGCATCGTGACGAGCCGCGTGGCGTGGGCGGGATTTTCTTCGATGACCTCACCGACACCGGCTTCGAGCATTGCTTTGGACTGATGCGCAGCGTCGGCGACCATTTCCTGCCGGCCTACGTGCCCATTGTCGAGCGCCGGCGCAGCCGGTCCTATGGTGCGCGCGAGCGCGACTTCCAGGCCTACCGGCGCGGCCGCTACGTCGAGTTCAATCTCGTGTTCGATCGCGGCACGCTGTTCGGGCTGCAGTCGGGCGGCCGCACCGAGTCCATACTGATGTCGCTGCCCCCGGTGGTGAAATGGCGCTACGACTGGTGCCCGCAGCCGGGTTCGCCGGAGGCACGGCTGTACGACGAGTTCCTGAAACCGCGCGACTGGGTCTAGCCTGAAACGCACCAATTCCACCCCTCACCGCGAAGACACGAAGGCACGAACAAAACCGCACGACCAGGGGGACGTGGGCTCCTGCGGTGGTCGCGAATGCCGCACGGTGTTTCGCAAACAACATGTACCAGCGCAAGCAAGGTGGGGCCAGCGTGCCCGGTTCGCCGCATGCGCTTCGTTGATCGCTGGTTGACCCGCTGGAGCCGCAACTACGCTTTCCTTCGGCATGCGGTAGACACGGTCGGCCGCGAGCTGGCGCGCAGGCCCTACGATGCGTTCTTGCAGCCCGGTGAGGAGCTCTCGTTTTCGCAGTTCTTTCAAGGTGTCCAGGTCGAATTCGGTGTGGAGGTGTACCGCATCGACCGCGACGGCTCCATGTGGGTGCGGGTGGATGCACGATCGAGCCAGGGCACGCCGCTGCGAATCAGACCGTCCCTTGTGTTCAGGAAGCTGCCCGACGGGCGCGCCTATACGCTCACCTGAGTTCTTCTCGCCAGACCTCTAGCGCGAGAGCAACGGACGCAGGAGAGAGAAGAAATGCCGAGGGAACGAGCTACGGGCTCTGTGGTTGGTCAGCGACAGAACATGGGTCGGAGCCTGTAATCGGGAGTCCTCCGGCACATGTCTTGCAGCGGTCCGTGCCGTCTCAACGCACGGCGAGGTAAGACAGATGCAGATCCGGTATTTGGCAGCGGTCCTGGTCGCCCTCGGGCTGACGGGCAGCGTCCTGGCGGGTGAAGTCGACAAGGGTGCGGTCATCGGCGGGGCAATCGGCGGCGGCGCCGGTGCAGGTGTCGGCTCCAAGGTGGGCGGCACCAGCGGCGCGATCATCGGTGGGGCGATCGGCGGCGCGGCGGGCGCTGCGATCGGCTCCAGCGCGACCGATGAGCCCAAGGAAAGGGTGGTAGTGAAGGAGCGCGTGATCGAGAAGGAGGTACGCGTGATCGAGCAGCCGTCGGGCCCTCCGGGTCACAGCAGGGGCAAGAAGAAGGGCTGGAAGAAGCATCACCACGTCGACTGAAGCGGGGCGACCGATAGTCCCTCGACGGCCCGCCATGCGGGCCGTCTGCGTTTCAGCCGACCTTGCGTCCCTTGCGTTCCTGCTTTTCCTTGGGTTTCGATCACTCGCCCAGATACGCCTGCCGCACCTGCGGGTTGCCCAGCAGCGCCGGCGCCGCATCGGTCAGCGTGATCAACCCGCTCTCCATGACGTAGCCCCGTGCGCTGGCCTCCAGCGCGAGCTTGGCATTCTGCTCGACCAGCAGGACGGTCACACCTTCGGCCGCTACCCTGCGGATCGTCTCGAAAATGCGCTGAACCATGAGCGGAGCGAGCCCCATGCTCGGTTCGTCGAGCAGAAGGAGCCGGGGCGAGCTCATCAGCGCGCGACCGATGGCCAGCATCTGCTGTTCCCCCCCCGACAGCGTGCCGCCGGTCTGCCTGCGCCGCTCCCGCAGACGCGCAAACAACTCATACACGCGCTCCAGATCGCGCTGCACGGCTCGCCTGTCGCGCCGCGTATACGCGCCCATCCGCAGGTTCTCCTCGACGGTCAGGCGCCCGAACACCCCGCGCCCTTCCGGCACCAGCGCCAGCCCCTGCTCCACCAGGCTGAAGGACGGCGTGCCAGTCACCTCCTCGCCGCTGTAGAAGATCTTGCCGGCTACGGGCATGAGGATCCCGCAGATCGCTTTCAGGGTGGTGGTCTTGCCCGCGCCGTTGGCCCCGATCAGTGCGACCATCTCACCGGCCTGCACCTCGAGGTCGATACCCTTCACGGCGTTGATGCCGCCGTAGGAGATCTTCAGTCCTTCGACGCGCAGCAGGCTCACGGCAGCGCACCGCCCAGATACGCCTCGATCACCGCCGGGCTCTTCTGCACTTCGGCCGGCACGCCCTCGGCGATCTTCTTGCCGTAGTCGAGCACAGCGACCCGGTCGCACAGGCCCATCACCAGCTTGACGTCGTGCTCGATCAGCAGGATGGTCATCCCATCGCCGCGGATCTGGTCCAGCAGGCCTCTCAGCGCGGCTCGCTCGGTCGCATTCATGCCTGCCGCCGGCTCGTCCAGAGCCAGCAGCCTGGGCTCGGTCGCCAACGCCCGCGCGATTTCCAGCCGGCGCTGGTCACCATACGAGAGGTTCTTGGCCTGTGCATGCGCATGGCGTGCGACACCGACGTAGGCCAGCAACTCATGCGCGCGGCGGCGGATCGCCTCTTCCTCGGCGCGGGTCCGCTCCCCGCGCAGGATCGCTCCCAGCGCGCCGGCGTGCGTGCGCAGGTGCCGCCCCACCATTACGTTCTCCAACGCCGTCATGTGGGCGAACAGGCGGATGTTCTGGAACGTGCGCGCGATGCCGGCTTCGACGATCACGTGGGGCTTGCACCCGGTCACATCGGCACCGTTGAACAGCACCTTCCCGGCGCCCGGCTTGTACAGGCCGGTAAGCACGTTGAACATGGTGGTCTTGCCGGCACCGTTCGGGCCGATCAGCCCGTAGATCTCGCCCCGTTCGATCGACAGCGTGACATCTGTCAGGGCCCGCAGGCCGCCGAAGAATTTGCTTACCTTGTGCGCCTCGAGCAGCGGCATCCGCTCAGGGCTTGGCTGGTTGGCCGGCGTTCGCCAGCTCGCGCCGGCGGATCGGAGAGGGCCACAGCCCGGCCGGGCGCAACAGCATGACCAGGATCAGCGCCAGCCCGAACAGCAGCATGCGGAGGCTTTCGGGATCGAGGATCACCTCGCCGAAGAGCTGCTTCTGCAGCGGTCCCGCGGAGTGGCGCAGCACCTCCGGCAGGGTGGCGAGCAGCAGCGCACCCAGCACGACGCCTGCGACATGGCCCATTCCGCCCAGCACAACCATGCACAACACCATGATGGACTCCATGAGCCCAAAGCTTTCCGGGCTGACGAACCCCTGAAAAGCAGAGAACAATCCGCCCGCCACGCCGCCGAAGGTCGCGCCCATGGCGAAGGCGAGCAGCTTGATGTTGCGTGTGTTGATCCCGGTGGCCTGCGCAGCGATCTCGTCCTCCCGGATGGCGATCCAAGCGCGCCCGACGCGCGAATCCTCCAGCCGGATGCAGATGAACATGGTCAGCATGGCCAGCGCCAGGAACACGTAGTAGTAGAGATGGGTACCGGGGAAGGCTACGCCGAGGATCTCCTGGGGCCGGTCCAGGGCAAAGCCGCCGAACTGCAGTGGGTCGATGCGGTTGACGCCCTGTGGCCCGTTGGTGATGTTGATCGGCGCATTCAGGTTGTTGAGAAAGATGCGGATGATCTCGCCGAAGCCCAAGGTGACGATGGCCAGGTAGTCGCCGCGCAACCGCAGCGTGGGCGCGCCGAGCAGCACCCCGAAGATCGCGGCAACCAGTGCGCCCAGCGGGAGCAGCATCCAGAAGGGGATGTGCACGCCGAAGTGCGGCGAGGCCAGCAACGCATAGGTGTAGGCGCCCACGGCATAGAAGGCGATGTAGCCCAGGTCGAGCAGTCCCGCGAACCCCACCACGATGTTCAACCCGAGCGCGAGCATCGTGTACAGCAGCGCGAAGTCCAGAACGCGCACCCAGGTGCGCGACAGCCCCGCCTCGAGCGCAAAGGGCAGCACCGCCAGCGCAACCCCCGCTAGCGCCATGCCGAACCACGGCGCGTGCCGGTGGCGCTTGAGCGCGCGCCATTGATCCAGCACGGCCTTCATGCGTTTCTCGCCACCTCGCACCCAGTATCTCGAGTCATGCGCGCTCCGAAACGCGCTCGCCGAGCAGGCCGGTCGGCCGAAATACCAGCACTGCGACCAGCACCACGAAAGCGAACACATCCTGATAGTGGCTGCCCAGGAAGCCGCCGGTGAGATCGCCGATGTAGCCGGCCCCGATGCTCTCGATGAGGCCCAGCAGCAGCCCACCCAGCATCGCGCCTCCCAGATTGCCGATGCCCCCAAGCACCGCGGCCGTGAAGGCCTTCAAGCCGAGCATGAAGCCCATCGTGTACTGCGCGACCCCATAGTTCGCGCTGACCAGAAGACCGGCGATGGCAGCCAGCGCGGAGCCGATGATGAAGGTGGCCGAGATGATCCTGTTGGTGTCCACCCCCATGAGCCCGGCCAGCATCTGGCTTTCCGACGTTGCCCGCATTGCACGCCCGAGCCGGGTGAAATGCACCAGGAGCAGCAGCCCGCCCATCAGCAAGGCGGACACCAGAACGATGATGATCTGCAGATCGGTGATGACCGCGCCCATGACCGTGTGGCGGGCGGGCTTGATGATCTCGGGGAAGGTGTGATAACTCCGGCCCCAGTACATCATGGCCAGAGTCTGCAGCAGCATCGACACGCCGATGGCCGTGATCAGCGGCGCCAGCCGCGGCGCCCGGCGCAGCGGGCGGTAGGCCACGCGCTCGATGGTGAACCCGAGCACCATGCACACCGACATCGCTACCGCGAGCGCCAGGATCACAACAAGGGGCCCGGGTAGGCCGACGCTGCTGGCCATCAGCGTGGCGATCACCGAGAGCGAGGTGAGTGCACCCACCATCACCACCTCGCCGTGCGCGAAGTTGATCAGCCCCAGGATGCCGTACACCATCGTGTAGCCGAGCGCCACCAGGGCGTACACGCTGCCCAGCACGAGCCCGTTGATTACCTGCTGCAGGAAGATATCCACGCTACGGTCGATGTCGCAAAAAGAACGGCGCCGTTAGGCGCCGTTCGAGGTCAATCGGATCACCCGTATGCCGTGGATTGTAGTCTCAGGCCGGGGGAATGCGCGATGGGGTCAACCGATCAGCCGCCGATAGTCTCGATGTACTCCCACTTGCCGCCTTTCACCTGGTACAGGCTGATGCCGCCGCCCTTGATGTCGCCCTTCTCGTCGAACGCGATGTTGCCGGTCACGCCCTGATACTGGATGTTGGCGAGCTCCGGCAGATACTTGGCGGGGTCGGTAGAGCCGGCTTTTTGCATGGCCGCCAGCAGAACGTTCATCGCGTCATAGGCGTACGGCGCGTAGATCTGGATGTCGATGTTGTACTTGGCCTTGTACTTCTCCTCGAAGGCCGTGCCGCCGGGCATCTGGGCGAGGGGCACACCGGGCGAAGAAGCGTAGGCGTCCTCGGCAGCGTCGGCGGCCAGCTTGAGGAACTCGGCGCTCTGGACGCCGTCGCCGGCCAGGTACTTGGCGGTGATGCCCAGATTCTTCAGCTGCTTCATCATCGGACCAGCCTGGGCGTCCATTCCGCCATAGAAGATCAGGTCGGGGCTCTTGCCCTTGATGCTGGTCAGGATCGCGGTGAAGTCGGTCTTGGTGATGTCGGTGAACTCACGCGCGAGGATGGTCGCGCCAGCCGCGCTGGCAGCCTTCTCGAACTCGGCGGCCAGGCCCTGGCCGTAAGCCGAGCGGTCGTCGATGATCGCGATGTTCTTGGCGCCCAGCTTGTTCACCGCGAACTCACCCAGCACCTTGCCCTGCTGGGCATCGTTCGCGATCACGCGGAAGGCGGTCTTGAAGCCCTGGTTGGTATAGGTGACGTTGGTGGCGGACGGCGAGATCTGCGCGATGCCCGCGTCATGGTAGATCTTGGATGCGGGAATGGTGGTACCGGAGTTGAGGTGCCCGATGACGCCCACGACCTTGGCATCCACCAGCTTCTGGGCCACGATGGTGCCCTGCTTCGGGTCGGCTTGATCATCTTCCGACAGCAGCTCGAGCTGGACCTTGTTCCCGCCGATCTCGATCCCGGCGGCGTTGGCTTCGTCGAGCGCCATGCGCACGCCGTTCTCGTTGTCTTTGCCGAGGTGCGCGATAGAGCCCGTGAGGGGGCCGGCGTGACCGATCTTGACCACGCCCTCTTCCTTCTTGCCGCAGCCGGCCAGCCCGACCGTAATCGCCAGCGCCAACGCGAAAACTCCGCCCTTCAAGTGCATGCCTGGTTCCCTCGTCATGTCTTCTCCTCGCAGGAGTGGGTACTAACAGTCGGCGGATTATTCTCCCTCGTCGCCGGAATGTCAAATAAGCCACGTGAATTCATTAGCTTGTGGTGCCCGCGCCCCGCAAACAAAAAGAGCCGGCAACAGCCGGCTCTTGCACAACCCCCGCGGAGCGGAATCCGCTACAGGGACAGAATCCACTCCACCATGGTCTTGATGTCGCCCTCGGGAACATTGTTCGGCGGCATCGGGATCGAGCCCCACACCCCACCGCCACCGCTTTTGACCTTGGCGACCATCTTGGCCTCGGCCCCCGCGTCGCCCTTATACTTCTTTGCGACGTCCTTGTAAGACGGGCCGACGAGCTTCTTGTCCTCGGCGTGACAGGCCAGGCAGTTGTACTTCTGTGCCAGCTGCTTGGCCTTCGCCGCATCGGCGGCGAGCGCGCTGCCGCCGGCGCAGATGCCTGCCAGCGCGGCAATGGCAATCAGGGTCTTTTTCATGGGGACTTCATCTCCTTGGGTCCGAAGTTGAGCGCACAGCACCCGCGATCTTAAAGCCTTTCGCCGGCCTTTGGAACGTGCTCGCGCAGGAGCGCGTCCAACTCGCCGATCGGTGCAAGGCACTTAACGCCGCGGCAGAGCCACGCGTTGACGCCCGGGCGCACCGGCTTATCCAGGGCTGGCGGCAGCGCTGGTTCGGCGGAATCTAGTCCGAGGACCAGGCCGGCGGGAGTGTAGCGGTGCGCGAGGGCCTCCTGCCAGGGCGACAGGGCCGTTGCGTCTCCGCGCAGGATCGTGACCGGCGGCGGTTCGTCGTGCTCGGCCAGGGCCATGCACAGCGTGGCGAATCCGCTCGGGTGGCGGGCGAGCTGAGGGTAGTACAACCGCATTGTGCGCTCCGCGGCGGTGAGGTAGCGCGGGTCGCCGAGCAGGTGCCCCAAGCGCTGAAGGATGAGCGCCGCCACACCGTTCCCGGACGGGGTGGCGTTGTCGAAGCCCGGCTTGGGCCGCAGGATCAGCTGCTCGTGGTCGTGGCTGGTGAAGAAGAACCCGCCGCGATCCTGATCCTCGAACTGGGTGAGCAGCAGGTCGGCCAGCGCTACGGCAAAGTCGAGGTCGGCGCGGCGGAAGTCTGCCTGCATGCTTTCCAGCAGTGCCGCCAGCAGGAATGCGTGATCGTCCAGGTAGGCGTTGAGATGCGCACGGCCGTCTTTGAAGGTTGCGAGCAGGCGGCCGGCTTTCCACAGGTGCGCGCGCAGGAAGTCCAGCGCACGCCGCGCCGAGTCGATCCACTCTGCACGGCCGAGCACGCGGCCCGCGTGCAGCATGCCGTGGATCATCAACGCATTCCAGGAGGTCAGGATCTTCTCGTCCCGGCCCGGACGCACGCGCTGCGCGCGGGCCACGAACAGCTTGTCCCGGGCGCGCTCCAGAATGTGCTGTACGACGTCGCCGGCGAGCCCCAGCCGCTCGGCCAACCGGTCCGGCGGCTGTGCGATGTGCAGATGCCAGTGCCGCCCTTCGAAGTTCGCGGTCTTATCTAGGCCGTAGACAGCGCCCGCGACCGCATACTCCTCGTCGTCGAGCACCGCTACAGCCTCTTCCCGCGACCAGACGTAGAACTTGCCCTCCTCGTGCTCCGAGTCGGCGTCGAGGCTGGAGTAGTAGCCGCCTTCTGGCGATTGCATCTCGCGCATCGCCCAGCCGGCTGTTTCCTCGCACACCTTGCGGAATAGCGGCTGGCCAGTAACCAACCATGCGTCCGCGCACAGCCGCAACAGCGGGCCGTTGTCGTAGAGCATCTTCTCGAAGTGCGGGATCATCCAGTACTGATCCACGCTGTAGCGGCAGAAGCCGCCGCCGAGCTGGTCGTAGATTCCGCCTTCGGCCATCTTCTCCAGCGTGAACACCGCCACGCGCTGCGCCTGGGCATCGGCGCGCAAGGTACCTTCGCGCAGGCACAGCTCCAGCTCGGCCGGATGAGGAAACTTCGGGGCCCCGCCCAGCCCCCCGTGAACCGGGTCGAAGCTCCCTTTCAGCTGTTCCAGCGCGGTGGCAATCGGCGCAGGGTCCAGGCTGGCGGAGGGCGGCGCGGCTGCGGGCAGGGTGTGCCCCAGCATGGCGACCAGCTCCTCGTTCTGCGCAGCGATTGCCTCGCCCTGCTCGCGATACGCCTGTGCGACCCGCTCCAGCAGCTGGCCGAATCCCGGCAGGTTGTAGCGCGCGGTCTTCGGGAAGTAGGTGCCGCCGTAGAAAGGCCGTTGGTCCGGCGTGAGGAACATGGTCAGCGGCCACCCGCCGGCGCGCTGGGTCAGCATCTGATGGGCGGTCTGGTAGATCTGATCGATGTCCGGCCGCTCTTCGCGGTCCACTTTGATGTTGACGAACAGACGGTTCATGACGCCGGCAACTTCCTGGTCTTCGAACGACTCATGCGCCATGACGTGGCACCAGTGACAGGCAGAGTAGCCGACCGACAGCAGGATCGGCTTGTTCTGCTCCTTCGCGAGCCTCAGCGCCTCTTCGCCCCAGGGATGCCAATCCACCGGGTTATCGGCGTGCTGCTGCAGGTAGGGGCTGGTTTCGTGAGCGAGTCGGTTCGGCACGCTGATACCTCAACGCAGAGGCACGCAGTTGACCAGCAAAGAATAGACAGGATTTGCAGGATTGCGAGACTGCGATCAACAGGATTGAACCGCTCGCACCGCCATCATCTGCTCTCTTGAAGGGAGGTGCCGCGATGGTAATCCTGTTAACCTTGAGAAATCCTGTTGATCCTGTCTATTCGGCTCTCAGATTAGAGCTCGAGTGAACCCCAGAGTTCATCCACTCGCCGTTTCACCGCAGGGTCCATCGCGATCGGCGTGCCCCACGTGCGCGTGGTCTCGCCCGGCCACTTGTTGGTGGCATCGATCCCCATCTTCGAGCCCAGCCCGGAGACGGGGCTGGCGAAATCCAGATAATCGATCGGTGTGTTTTCGACGATCAGCGTATCGCGTGCCGGGTCCACCCGGGTGGTGACGGCCCAGATGACCTCCTTCCAATCCCGGATGTTGATGTCGTCGTCCACCACCACGATGAGCTTCGTGTACATGAACTGACGCAGGAACGACCAGACCCCGAACATCACGCGCTTGGCATGGCCGGGGTAGGCCTTGCGCATGCTCGCCACAGCCAGGCGATAGCTGCACCCCTCCGGCGGCAGGTAGAAGTCGGTGATCTCGGGAAACTGCCTGCTCAACAGCGGCACGAACACCTCGTTCAGCGCCACGCCCAGAATCGCCGGCTCGTCTGGCGGCTTGCCGGTGTAGGTGCTGTGATAGATCGGCTCCCGGCGCATCGTGATGCGCTCGACAGTGAAGACGGGAAACTGCTCCTGCTCGTTGTAGTAGCCGGTGTGGTCGCCGAAGGGACCTTCCAGGGCCATTTCGCCCGGCGCGATGCCGCCCTCCAGGACGATCTCGGCGGCGGCGGGCACGCGCAAGTCCGAGCCGATGCACTTGACCAGTTCTGTGCGTGCACCGCGCAGCAGACCGGCGAACTGATACTCAGAGAGGGAATCGGGCACCGGCGTGACGGCACCGAGAATGGTTGCGGGGTCGGCGCCGAGCGCGACCGCCACCGGAAACGGTTCGCCGGGATGCGCCTGGGAGTGATCGCGGAAATCCAGGGCGCCACCACGATGTGCCAGCCAGCGCATGATCACCTTGTTGCGCGCGATCACCTGCTGGCGGTAGATGCCGAGGTTCTGCCGCCGCTTGCGTGGGCCGCGTGTCACCGTCAGGCCCCAGGTGATGAGCGGGCCGGCGTCGCCGGGCCAACAGGTCTGAATCGGAAGCCGACCGAGATCGACCTCGGTGCCCTCCCACACGATCTCCTGGCATGCTGCGCTGCTGCGCTCCTTCGGCGCCATGTCCAGCACCCTCTTGAGCATCGGCAGCTTGTCCCAGGCGTCCTTCAGGCCCCGGGGCGGCTCGGGCTCCTTGAGATAGGCCAGCAGCCTGCCCACCTCGCGCAGCGCCTCGACCGACTCTTCCCCCATACCCATGGCCACCCGCCTCGCCGTCCCGAAAAGATTGCCCAGCACCGGGATGCTGTGACCCTTGGGACGCTCGAACAGGATCGCCGGCCCACCCGCCTTGAGGACGCGATCGCAGATCTCCGTCATCTCCAGATGCGGCGAGACCTCCACCGCAACGCGCTTCAACTCCCCCTGCTTCTCGAGTTGCGCGAGGAAATCGCGCAGGTCGCTATAGCGCATGCTGGCTCGGTCGTGGGGCAAAACCTTGAGCCACGGAGGACACGGTGGACACGGAGGTCAGAGCACTGGATTCGATCCGCCGTCCATCGGCACTACAGCGCCGGTGATGTAGGCGGCCTTCGCGGAGGCGAGAAACAGGGTCAGATCGGCGACGTCCTCGGGCGCGGCATAGCGCCGCAGTGGGACCTTGGCCTGCCCCTGTGCGAGCAGCTCGTCTTCGCCGACGCCGCGGCTCTTGGCCTCCAGCCTCAGCCCTTCACGAAGGCGCTCGGTCATGGTTGCACCGGGATTGACCGCGTTGATGCGCACGCCTTTGGGCCCATAGACATGTGCCAGACCCACCGTGGCGAGCATCAGCGCAGAGTTCGCCGCGCCGCCGGGGAGATGGATGGGCGTTGCGACCTTGCCGCCCATCCCGATGATGTTCACCACCGCACCGGCCCCGCGGGCGGCCATTCCGGGCAGCACGGCATCCATGGCATGGACGTAGGTGAAATACTTCGCATCCATCGCGGCATGCCAGGCCTCGGCGTTGAGGTCCTCGGGCAGATAGCGCCTGGCTGCGCCCGCCGAGTTCACCAGTACGTCGACCGGGCCGAGCGCGCACTCGGTCCGCTTGACCATTTCCCGCGCCGCATCCGCGCGGGTGAGATCCGCCGCCACGCATACAACGCCTGACAACACACGCGCGGCGCCATCGAGATTGGCTTGGCTGCGTGAGACGATCGCCACGCGCGCGCCTTCGGCTGCAAAGGCCTGCGCGCAGGCCAGCCCGATGCCCTTGCTGCCGCCGGTGATCAGGACAGTCTTGCCCTTCAGTCCAAGCTCCACGATTGCCTCCCGGAGTGAATCGAGACTATAGATTACGCTCCAGCACCAGCGCCAGCGCGATGCCGGCGAAGATGACACCACCGACCCAGTTGTTGTTCAGGAACGCCTGGAAGCAGCGCCCCGGGTCGCGGCCGCGGATGAGCGTGTACTGAAATCCAGTCAGGACCGCCGCGCCTGCCAGCCCCACGTAGAACGGCCAGGCCAGGCGCAGCTTCCAGCCGACGCCCGCCAGCAGCGCCAGGAACGCGACGTGGCACAGCATCACCGCAGCCACGTCGAAGCGGCCGAACAGGAGCGCCGAGGTGCGGATGCCGATCCTGCGATCGTCCTCGCGATCCACCATGGCGTACTCGGTGTCGTAGGCGATGGTCCAGAATATGTTGGCCAGCACCAGCACCCAGACATCCAACGGCACGCGGTCGAGCTGCGCAGCATAGGCCATCGGGATGCCGAAGCCGAAGGCGATGCCCAGATACGCCTGCGGGATGGCGAAGAAGCGCTTGGTGAACGGATAGCTCACCGCCAGAAGCGCGCCGACGAAGGCCAGCAGGACCGTCAAGCGGTTGAGCGTCAGCACCAGCGCGAATGCCAGCAACCCCAGCACGCCGGCGAGGATCAGCGCCTCGGCCGGACCGACCAGTCCGGCAGCAAGCGGGCGATCCTTCGTGCGTGCCACATGCGGATCGAGGTTGCGGTCGGCGAAATCGTTGATCACCACGCCGGCAGAGCGCATCAGCACCGTCCCGAGCAGGAAGACGATCAGGATCCGCCACGCCGGCACGCCGCGCCCTGCCAGCCACAGCGCCCACAGCGTCGGCCACAGCAGCAGCAGCGTACCGATGGGCTTATCCAGCCGCATCAGCTTCTCGTACAAGCCGAGCTTGCGGGCGATGGCCCGCAGGTTCACGGAAGTCATTCGATCGCCTGAAGGACGGAAAAGCCCAAATCAGGCCGCCAAGACGCCACGTCGCCAACAGGGCTCACACCAAACTCGGCGTTGGTTACCGTTGCACGTCAACCGAACCGCGCTGCGATGTTCGTTCCTGTGCGCCACTCAGGTCCTACCTGGCGTCTTGGCGTCTTGGCGTCTTGGCGGCTCATTCGAACTGCTTAATTGAATCGCCGCGAGGATGCCCTGCATGATGGCAACCGGCGTGGGCGGACAGCCGGGTACCGCCACATCGACGGGAATCACGTTGGACACGCGCCCGCAGCTCGCGTAGCTCTCGCCGAAGATGCCGCCGGTGCAGCCGCAATCGCCGAGTGCCACCACCAAGCGTGGCTCGGGCGTGGCGTCGAAAGTGCGCCGCAGTGCCGTCTCCATGTTGCGCGACACCGGACCCGTCACCAGGAGCATGTCGGCATGACGCGGGCTGGCCACGAATCGGATCCCCAGCCCTTCGAGGTTGTAGAACGGGTTGTTCGTCGCGTGGATCTCCAGCTCACAGCCATTGCAGGACCCGGCGTCGACGTGGCGGATCGTCAGTGCCCCCGCGAACCAGCGCAGCACCTCGTCTTTGAGTCGCTCTGCGGTCACGCGCAGCGCCTCGTCGGGAGAGGGCGGCGGCTCGGAGACGATGCCGGTTTTCGCTATCTGCTTCAGGATCTGGTACATGGCTACAGACAAATCTCAACGCAAAGGCGCAAAGAACGCGAAGTCCGCAAAGAAGAACGGAAGAATCCAACCGAGAGTTCAGTTGCACCAATCATCTGCACTGCAGCGCGGGCCAGCGAGCATTCTTGGCCCCCTGTTCCTTTTGTCTTTCCTTTGCGCCCTTTGCGTTCTTTGCGCCTTTGCGTTGAGGTTTTCGCAGTAGTCACAAGTCCACACCGCTATAGGAAAGATTGAACGACTTGTTGATCAGCGGGAAGTCCGGAACGATATTGCCGATCACCGCATGCTCCAGCATCGGCCAGTTCTGCCACGAGGGATCGTGGGCGTGCAGGCGATGCAGCGCGCCGTCGGCACCGGTCTCCAGCGCGATCAGCACCTCGCCGCGCCAGCCCTCCACCCATCCGATGCCGGCGGCGCCGACAGGCGGTGTCGGGACTAGGGTCGCGACGTTGCCCACGGGCATGCGCTTGAGGATCTTTCGGCACAGCTCGAGAGACTCCAGCAGCTCCTCGAAGCGCACCAGCACGCGCGCGGCAACGTCGCCGCTTCGTGCGCCGGCCATCTGCACCCCGATCTGATCGTACGGCGCGGTCGGCAGCAGCGCGCGCAGATCGCATGCCATACCGCTCGCCCGGCCCGCCAGCCCGGTTAGCCCGACCTGCTCGGCGAGCTCGGGCAGCACGCGGCCGGTGCTGACCAGGCGATCCTGCAACCCAGGGTGCTCGTCGAAAATCAGCCGCACCCTGGCGATCTCCGGGCGCAGCATCTCGATCTGCGCATGCAGCTCCTGTACGCCTTCCGAGGTCAGATCGCACGCCACGCCGCCGGGCACGATCGCATCCATGAGGTAGCGATGGCCGAACAGCGTCGCATTGGACCGCAGCACCTCCTCCTTCAGCCGTGACATCTGGGCCAGGCCAAAAGCCAGCCCGGCGTCGTTGGCGAGGAAGCCGAGATCGCCGAGGTGGTTGGCGATGCGCTCGCGCTCCAGGAACAGCGCGCGCAGCCATGCCGCACGTACCGGGGGGGCGAGGCCGGCGGCGCTCTCGGCCGCCATGGCGTAGGCCCACGCATACGCCACCGTCGAATCGCCGCTGATGCGACCCGCGAGCCGGCTCGCCTCGTGCACGCCGAGCGACTCGAAGCGCTTCTCGATGCCCTTGTGCTTGTAGCCCAGGCGCTCCTCCAGACGCAGCACGCGCTCGCCCACCACCGAAAAGCGGAAGTGCCCGGGTTCGATAGTGCCCGCGTGCACGGGCCCGACCGGGATCTCGTGCACCCCGTCGCCGGTGACCGGCACGAACGAATAGTTGTCCGGCTCCGGAGGCAGCACACGCGCAGCGTCGAAGCTCTTGCGCAAGGGATACGTGCCCTTCGGCCAGGCGCCGTGCCGCAGCCACCGGCGCTGGTCCTGGGCGTCGCCTGCGCGCGCGCCGACCAGATCGAACGCGGCACGCTGCATCCGGTCGGCAGCAGGAAAGATCGCGGCG